>WLWD01002580.1_pt1 | contig 22258 bp, 20 predicted proteins | sample 6712731 | NCBI WGS metagenome assembly WLWD01 (sample SAMN12718690, study PRJNA576275) | sponge metagenome | isolation source: marine sponge | host: Mycale hentscheli | place: New Zealand: South Island, Marlborough, Capsize Point | collected 2014-11-01
TGTGCGTGGTAGGAGACGACAAGCTCTTTGCTGCGAGTCATGCCATGAAGGGTGATAGTGGCATTAATGGCAGTCGTGGTGGGACACTTTGTGATGTACTGCATGATGAGGGAAGTGAGAGAAAGTGTGCTTGGAGACAGATCTACCCCCTTCTTTCCCCGTAAAGCTGATAGTAACTGCAGCAGAAGAGGAGAGAGCTCTTACTTTTCCTCTTGCTCCTCAACACTTGGTGGCCATGGGACAAGCTTGATTGACGTGATGTCCGCCTAGCCACGTTCTGCACTAATTGCTCACTACTTATGTCAATTGAGGAGAGTGCTGCTTCAATATATGAACCACCCCCAGACATATCGTACACTAGATCGCTGTGGTTCATCTGTTGGCGGGAGTAGAAGCCAATCCTGCTATCAAACTCACGGGTCAGTATATCTTTGATGTAAGAGGATTTGACCCCAGATACAGGAAAGCCATATTGTGCAATGATAGAGCTGTAGTCTCGGAGGAGGCTCTGCAGTGACCTTAGCTCGTGTTCCTCGAAAATAACTTTCCTAATGTGGTCAAAGAAGATGGTTTGAGCCTCGCAGAGGGTTATCTTTTGCATATGTGGGAGCTTATCATCCTCACTCATCTTCTCATACTTACAGGCTGGGCATGGGGATTAGTTACTCCAATGTGCTACTACTGCGTGAAGAGAGGACCATGCATGATCTTGAGCGGTGTTCTGTGTGTCCTTATGAGGTTGCTGAGGGAAAACCAAGCATCGGTGTCACTGACAATGATGACTTTCACAATGATACGTTGAATCTGAATCTAGTGAAGCTGAAACATCTGATTCAGACTAATCATTATTATATAACTGATTTGATATTTTTGTTTGTGAGACAAGTTTTATTATGCCGATCAGTACATAATTTCGCCACTTGATGGCAGCCATTTTGTTTTTCGTGGTCAAAATGATGAATCTAATGTCAGAATTTGAATCCTTGGGGTTGAGATTTGCCTGAAAAAGTGTCCTCATGTATGATTCTAGGTAATATGGTTCAAAAGTTAAATTTCCAGCGGCAATTTTAAATTTCGCTCCCTAGCGAAAAATGCCGGGACTTTTGGGAGGTGCCTGGGGGCTAAATTTCTTATAAAAGGTCCAAATAAGTGAAATCAATCATAAAAACTAATCAGCTAGAGGTTGGTCACGGAATTGCCATTTTTGACCCTACCACTGATATCACAAATTGTTATATATCTTGATATTATTTTCATAAACCCCCAACAACAATATGTTAATAACAGTAAGCTATGGACTTAATGAACGTGACAATGTGATTTTGTTACCTAGCAACTAAGTACCAAGGTTTTACACGTGTTTATTCCTTTGCTGTTTGAATTTTTATACCAATTTTCATGAAAAACAATCTATCCTCTATTATTTTCCAATCATATAATATATATATTTAATGTATACACAATAAGGTTATGGAATATTAAAATCCATCTGTGTACAGGTAAATAGAGTGGTTTCAACAAAGAACAGTATGACAGTCACTTCTAATATTCCAATAAACTGGATCAAAGCCTTCCTTGCTTGCTGCCATCATACTCCTGCACGTCTCGTACTACTTCAGACTAATACCTGAACGAGGTAGACTTCCATTTCTACTTGACTTAGTTTAGCACTGCTTGATTATGCAGGCTTCCCCCTGAGGCTTCATCATCACTTTCTACAGCTCTAACCCTATGGAAAATTGCTGAATATCGATCCGTCCTTACTTTGTTCATAGATCCGTCCTTACTTTGTTCATCCCTAAAACAGCTAAAATCGCTGTTCCCCAGAAGCTCAGTATCTTCGAAAGTTGTAAAACAAGAAGCAAGACGTTTCTGATCGAACGGTCCGAAAAATCAGTAAAGGGTCCACTGCAAATGAAGTTTGTTGCTATTTTTAACTGACTAATCGGATAGAGCAGTGTATCTTTTGATTACCACGTATTTTGCATAGCTTTATTATTGTACTTGTAATAAAAACATGCAACATACTTTACCAGTGTATTAAATTAGTTGTAATTGGGCTTAACTGAGCGTGCCCACCAAATGTATCTGCACACGGCGGGTATACCTATATTTGCGAGTGTGTCAGTGGGTGTGTCTATGAGTGGGTGTGTCTATGAGTGTATTTGTGTGTGTGTGTGTTTGGGTGTGTCTTTCTGCGTGATTGTGGTGAGGAGTGAAGCGACATTTTGTCGAGACGACGGGACAATCACGAACAAGTGCGAGTAATTTAGCTACCTGAAGTGCCTCAGAACAGCCTTATCTAGGGTAAGTGTCAGGGGTTGGTAATGAAGCTTTTGTTGGGAGTTAGTGAGACTTAATTTATTGCCAGTTCTTACTTGCAATCGCCTAACCCTCCTAAGGCTTTTTAGGTGACTTTTGTTTCTAATTGTCAATACTTATCACAAAGGGTTGTACAAAATTTTTCCCCTTTATTTTTAGCTACCTGGCTGGCTGTAATATAACATTATATTATACTTTCATACTGGTCACACTAACTACAACTATTCTGCAAGGTAGTGCACGCTTCAGTACAAAAGGTGAGTGGGCTTTCCCATACTTATTATTATATAAACATAAATTGGAATCCTCAACATTTTGTCAAGTAACGAGCACAAATGGTGAGCGAGCCTGTGCAGCAAATAATTCAAATACGGCACTTCTAAATTTCCAAAAGAATGATTCAGTCTATATTTTGGGCATTAGGTCTGCTCTAACTAGCTTGCTTTTCAAGACTACAACTCATCTGAGTGGTCGACAGGTTCATTACTTTGTTATTCAGCATGGTGAGCGAAGCTAGCAAAGCTTGTATACTGATGGGTTTGTGATATATATTTCTATGTCTTCATTTGCATAGGCGTATGTATGTGTACCCTTTTCTACTAATGAGCCTGTGAATGTCATGAAGTTTCATTACGAGATTAGTGGCACTAGTGAAAAAGGGGTCGCACATACCAAATAAGCAAAAAATAAATAAACACCACAGAATCTCGATTGTGTAACCCCAGTAAATGACTCGCTCGCTTGCCAACAAACAAATATCCCCGATACTTAATTGTGTTTACCCTGATAATTTCTCGTTGCTTTGCTTGCGTGGCTATGAACAAACAAAGGTTAAATCAATGTAATGTACATCCTAGTTTGCCCACCACACTGCATAGGAATTAAGGTATAAATATTAAGCCCAAGCAATGTCAACGTAAGAACATGTTAGAAGATAATTGGATTGTTTAACAGCTTTGACAATATTCTCCATAACTATGGCATAGGAACCGTAGACACTTTTTTCAGAAACAATTTAAATCGGTTCGATCATTCTTGCGCATGTGCATTTATTATTATTATTATTTCATTTTTTTTGGCAGCCGGTAACTAAAATGTCGGGGACAAAATAAGTTCTCAAGCCGTGTATCGGATAGATCATAACTCTGATTTTGTTTCCAAAGAGATCTTAGAAAGAATCTTGCAAAGGAATAGATTGAAAGAAGTTTACAATTCTCGGGGTAGGTACCTTGTAGTAACGATCATTGCAATTGGAAAAGTGTCTTGCGTACAACAATAGGCAATCTGCATCATTGTTAGAGCCAGTAAGAAATGGAAGCTTCAATGAGTAATGTTAATTCTATTTTCCTTCTAAAGGGTTTTTTTAACTGGAAAGATGGAATAGTCAAATTTGATGTCCATGACTCTAGTGTGAGTTCTGCTAGGAATCAGTTTGGAAGATGATTGAAGACTTTACCTTCTACTACATTCACTGTAACAAAGTGTCTATATAAATAGGTGAAGATAAAAGTCAGTGTTTTTAACAACTTTTCTAGCCAATCGGTGGAGTAGTTTTGGTTAGTCTCGCGTTTCCACATTGCCCTACGGGGAGGCAAGGCCAGCATGTGGCTGCACATGCTTCCGGCTCTTTCCTCCTCCATAGATGGCATTATCAAACTCTTCTTTGCTATGTTTTCCTGTAGTTTTTTGCTTGCTGTATTTTGCTTTGCTTTGCTTAGCTTTTCAGGTACCTTAATCCATTATCATCCTTTACCATAGATCTATACGGGAGAGGAAAGCGGGTAAAGGTTGGTCAATGGTGGACAAAAATCTGGCAGCTATGAGATAGAGACTGTAGCCACATTTTAACCACACGCGCCCAAGACACCTTAATCTGGCAAGAGCACGATTTATACAATAACAATATTATTTTTTGTAACGTAGAACTCAAGAGCTACATCTAATTTCAACTAATTATTCTCATATTGTTTATTGGTCTGGGTTACAAATTTCTTAAAAATAGCCATCTGAATTATAGAATATAGCTAGGTTAACATTTTTTAATAAAAGAAGAGAAATTTTATTAATTAAAAAACAATCATGATAATGATGTTGTCATCATAGAAAAAGTATCTGGTTCTTTAATTGTGTTTCCAGTCCTTTTCTATTACACCTTTAGCCAGTCTTAACATTAATTTAGACTAGTATAGAGAAACGTGAAGAAGGTCTTGTTACAAGAATTGAAATCAACCCTGTAAGCCATTTTTTAAATAACATTAAATTGTTCAATCTTACCATACCAGTAACAATTGCAACAGGTGAGTGAATCTTCTCATCACACAATCTATTCATCTTTATCGATGTTACTGCATTACATAAAGGATATGGTTAATCAAATGTATATAGCAATAAAACTAAATGAATGTGGGAAGAATTGTTTTTGGCACAGGGATGGATCTATTCTGGCTTGAGACCCTTTACCAAACTCAGCTACGCGGGCAAGTCTGGTGTTTTGTTTTCAAAACCAATTTGTATTTACGCATGCGCGTAACTACTTGCAGAGAATTTAGGGGGTGGGGCCCTACGGTGAGGGTACACAAGAATTGCGTAGTTATTGGCTGCTTTTTCACTCATCTCTCTTGCATTCAGCACAAATTTGTGAGTGCAAAATGTGGGAGGAGGTAGAATAGTTTTCTAGTGTGTGATTGGAGTCTCATATAGGAGTTCAGTTTAAGTGTACCTTTCAAAGCATTGGTACAGCAAGTGCTACACTGTGCTACGAACATAATATAGTAATTAATTGCATATTTTAAGGTTTATGTGACAACACTTTAGTCCCATGTAGCATGACCCTTTACCTACCATTCTTCACCCGCTGTGTTAGAGGGCCTGGCTATCAGACTAACAGCGCTGTATGATAATATTATACATTAGATGTATTTATTTGGTTTAGATCAACCATGGCTAGATCCCAGTCCCAGCCAGGTTATGAAGCATTGGGACTAAATGAAGTACAGGTTACTCTTACAATCAGGAACAACTTAAATGAAGTTGCCAAATTTCTGAAAGATGAAAAAATAATCAGGAGGAGTATCTATAACCAAGTCACTGATCCTGAATCAAGAAGCACTGTAGCTATCTTAGCACAAATAGTGTTTCGAGAGCTAAGAAACAAAGTGGAGGAAGATGATGAGATATACAAGAAATTTGTAGAGTATCTTCGCAATGAAATAGCGTCTAAAAAAACTGTTACCGAGCTTGACCGTACATATGATAAGCAACTAAAAAAATTCATGAATGAAGGTAAGCTTAAGATAAGTACTGTTACATTAGCAATATGATTCTATCTAGTAGAACATGTCTGAACTTTACTAAAAATAATAATTTTGTACAAACACTTTTATCTACTGGAAGCTAGAGCATGGGTGGTTCACTGTAACCGTATTGTATTTCAATGAATTGAACTGGCAAAATTATTAACATAGTCATCTGCAACAACAACAACAACAAAAAAATACAGCCTTCCCCTTTGAATTTTTCGCCTTCCCTTTTGGAACTATTTCACCATCTTTCCTCTCCAATTCCACCAGCTTTTCTACACCAATAGTCATTATTATCACCTACTAAAATATGATGGTCGTTTACCCAATCAAGCAATAATGATGCTTTACCAAACCACTTAGCTCTTGAATTATTCATGAGTACACATCATCACCGTTGTTATTCACAGATAAGCATATTAATAGACAATATTACATTATAATTTTGAACAGATTAACACCAACCACTATACTACAAATAATTCAGCTGAATTAAATTGTTAATTACCCAATGGTAAATTAACTTTTAATTTAGATGGTACCAAAATTGAGATAATATGACAAATACCTAAAATCACAAACTATTAGCAAAGGTGATCTTTATATCAAATTGTCCAATGCTGTCTGAGGTCCAGTAAATAAATTTTTAATAAATGGACTGTCTTTATAGATAAGAGATAAGGAGAGATAAGGCCACACAGCAACCTATTATGGTTAACAATGCAAGATTTTTGCAAAAAGGATATTTTGTCTGCTGGACTAATTAGTAGCTAGGTGTGTTTATATATATATATATATATATATATATATATATATATATATATATTTAAGGAGAACAATAAAGGATTTGTACTTGTGGCACGTTTTGTGCAACTTTACATGCGCTAACCCTTTTACCGTACTGAATAGTTGTGGTATAGTCAATGATATGGCAATATCAATTAAAAGAATAATATAAGAAACAAACAGTCTCTGTTATGATCTCAGCTTAAAAAATAAATGAGAATAGCAGTATGTACACATAGAGAGTAGTAATTTCTCTGTTGTGCATCTTCCCGTTGTTTATATGGCTTCAGATAGGGCTTGTGACAATTTTTTTTCACCTTTGTGAAGTTTTATGCAGGTTAGCTATTACAACAATAGCAAGGAACTAATTTTTGGAAATTGGTAATGCAGTAGCATAAGGTACTTGTAAAGTTTCCCTTTCCTGGTCTCCTAAGTTCACTTCTCTTGTTCCTTAGTATCTCTGTCCTTTCTGTGTATTTTTTTCACTACTTCACTGAAGCAGTTACATCATCAGCCTTTTTTCACCTGCTTCTATTTTCTTGACTTGTGTATTCTGCTTCTCTGCCTTTCTTCCCATGATTTATGCTTAGCTACTGGAAGTGAATACTCTTTCCCAACTCAGTCAAGCAAACTAATTATTCTATTCACCCAGTGTTCAGTATTTTTAGAGCAGGGGGTAGACAGTGAAAAACCTAGGAATGAAAAAAAGAAAAAAGAAGAGAGCCTCAGTTCATGAATTATTCATGAATGCACACACCGTCATCGTCATCATTACTGGCATACACGCAAACTGTTTTGCAAGCACTTCGCTACACTGTGGCACCTGATATACTAAATTTTGCAAATTAGGAGACTGTAGGCGAGGGACCGTCAGAGTAACGAGGGAACGAATCTGCTAACTCTCCGGCTCCGTGTAACGTCCCTCAGAGGGTAGTTGACGATGTCACCAGTCCAATCCACGGCTTCAGATACCCAGTCAGGCTGTTAACTCCCGGACTAGCTACCCTTCACTACTTAGACCAAGTCCTGGTTGTATGCAAAATTGATCTTGTGGAAATGGCAATGTATACATGCACGTGTGTGTCCTTTATACACTGGACACATGTACACACAAACAAATGACAAAAACAAACAAGTGATCGTGACACAGCAAAATGCGACGACAAGAACATACAAGTTCTAAAACATCATAACATTGAATTAAGTTCTAATGCATGCACAACACATACAACACTGCCAATAAACAAAATAAGCAATTATGATCCACACACACACATAGACACACACACAGTTTTAGGTTCTTCTGTCTTCTTTTCTTCATTCTTGACTCTTGTCTCCTCCCTCACAGATACAATAGCATAAGGTCTTGGGATCCATGATTTCCCTCTCCTGCTCTCTTTCTTCCTGAGTCATTCTAGTTTTTCTTATTCCTCTTTCAATTCTTGGGTTCCCTTCTTCTCCGTTGTCTTTCTTAAAGTAAAAAGAAGAACTTTAATTTACAGTTATATTGAAATCTAGAATTCACTTTAACTTTAGGAATATGAGGTATCAGTAAGACTATAGTTTTCAAGAATGGCTATATTAAAAATGCTGTGGCATTGTGCCAGAATCAGGACAAATAGAAAATAAAGTTTGTGGCAGTCCAGATTAGAGAAAAAATTAAAATGTGGTTATGTGGCTTCACCAACTACTTATTTTTATATATCTCTGACTTACTAAAACTTCACAGAAACCTTTTGTTGAGGTTCACTGTTCATAGCATGAATTAATAATGTACTGACATAGATAGGATATGTGTTGCCAGATAGACTGGACTGCTACAAACCTTATTTTCTCTTTGTCATGATTCTGGCATAATGTATTATGTAGTTATAGCTATATCTCCTTCCCCATCTTCAGTCCTCTTCCTTCTGTTCCCACATCCCTTTTCCTTTTCTTTTACACTCTGTAATGATTTTACTTGTAATCCTTTCAATTTAATAGTGCTGAAGGTTTCCACCACTGATTGCTCTAGTCTAAATATTATATTTAAATGTCTACTATAGGAGCTCAATGTCTACAGTATTTGTAATTCCTCTACAAACAATTGTGTGATTTGTGTATATAACCAGATTTATCTCCTCAAGCTTCACAGTCTCAAGCTTCACAGTCTCAGACTCCACAGTCTCAGACTCCACAGTCTCAGACTCCACAGTCTCAGGCTTCACAGTCTCAGACTTCACAGTCTCATACTCCAAAGTCTCAGACTCCACAGTCTCAGGCTTCACAGTCTAAGACTTTACAGTCTCAGACCCCACAGTTCCAGTCTCCACAGTCTCAGGCTCCACAGTCTCAGACCCCACAGTTTCAGTCTCCAAAGTCTCAGACTCCACAGTCTCAGGCTTCACAGTCTCAGACTCCACAGTCTCATACTCCAAAGTCTCAGACTCCACCATCTCAGACTCCACAGTCTCATAATCCACAGTCTCAGACCCCACAGTCTCAGTCTCCACAGTCTCAGACTCCACAGTCTCAGGCTTCACAGTCTCAGACTCCACAGTCTCATACTCCAAAGTCTCAGACTCCACCATCTCAGACTCCACAGTCTCATAATCCACCATCTCAGACTCCACAGTGTCAGACTCCACAGTCTCAGACTCCACAGTCTCAGGCTTCACAGTCTCAGACTCCACAGTCTCAGACTCCACAGTCTCAGGCTTCCCAGTCTCATTCGCAGTCTCAGACTCCACAGTCTCAGGCTTCACCATCTCACACTCCACAGTCTCAGGCTTCACAATCTCAGACTCCGCAGTCTTCACATATTGATGCTTCAAAGTCTCATCCTCCACAGTCTGAGACGTCACAGTCAGAGACTCAGTCACAGAGTCCACGATTTCAGCATTGTTTACAAGAAGATTTCACGGATCAAAACAGTTCCAGTAAGTTTGAACTGTATAATTATTTAAAATGCATTTTGAATGTGCACATTATAAATTATGCAATATAAAATCCTTTATGTAATCATTAAAAAAATTGTTTTACTAGATAGCACTATGTTTTTCTCTGTTTAATTCACTATCTTATCTTGATATTATTATAATAAACCTCAAAGCCTTTGCATATGTTTTGGTAAAATAAAAAGAAACAAGCAAATCCAAAGAACTTGTTACTATAATTATTTGGTACTGTATTAAAGCTAAGGGTAAAAATATGAGTTATGTTGACTTAGCCTCTGTTAACTTTAATAGATGCCTAGTTCCAACCTTGCCGTCAATGAATCCATTGCAACTGATTTAAATTATTCTGATTGAACAGGAGTCTCCACCAATGGTTCACTTGGCCAAGAAAATCACTTGCCTACTATTTGTCTCATTTTTTTTTACATCTAAAGAGGCCAATCTTTGCCTTAAGCTGCACTCTGAAACTACAAGGCATTCAACATTATGATGAAACAGTTACCAAAGACTAAATTTTTCGTCTCATCATCTGCCAAGCTATAACTCATCTCAGATATTTTATACTTGTGACTTGACTCACTACTACAGGAAAAGCATGAGATTAGCCTTTTCTCTTGACTATTCTCACTTGCAAATCAGCATTCAAAAACCACTGCCCAGGTTTGTTACATTTAAAACAGAATTTTCCCAAGGAATTTCGCTTGAACTATCTGACTCCAACAATTTTTGTGCAGCCATTAATGTATCCTAACTTTCAGCCAATTTCTCCCTTGCTGCTTTTTTTTTTTGGGGGGGGGGGCTCTTGGTGTCCATCACACCGTGCTGCTGTCACGATATAGTTATTTTAAACAATTTAGTAATTTCATCAACAATAACATTCCATGTAAAGACGCTCTCCCTTGTTAAACATCCATTTTCCTGTGTACCTTTCTTGATGATTTATCTCTTTCGTTTTCCCACTGCTTCTTTGAGATATGATGAGAAAAGCTATTTGTCTGCCCCAAGAAATAAGTTTCCAGCCTACTGGCACAATAATTGTCTATATGTCAACATTGCTTTTTAAACTAGGATGATTGATAAGCTCATTGACATTTCTTGATGTAGGATAGTAGCTTAGTCAACAGTATTTTCTACCACTTGGGAACCAATTCTCTCTGAGTGTATACGCTGAATTTCAAGTTTTTGAATTCTTCTTTCGGACAACCTTATCAGCACATTTCACCTACACGATTAATCTGAACTAATTCTCATGCTCAGTCTACTCCTCTCAATCGTTATTTCATCTCTAGTTGCTTCTTAACTCTTTTTTCTCTTATCTGTTTCCTCTATTCATGGAGTTCTCTATCTCAACCATTTGTATTACTCTTAACTTCTTCAACTTACCCTTTCCCTCTTCCCTTCCCCTGCAACTCACCTGCTATTTTGTTTTCTCTTTGAAATTATACTTTGACACATTTTGGTTAAGAAATCTATATCAGCACCCATTTACTCAGTCATATATACTCTTTCTCAACTAATACTTGTCTTTCCAGCGGTTATTGTTGACATTTCACATCCAAGTGTATTGATCCCCACTGATTTCCAGTATACAATCTGATATACTGCTACATGTATGCCTTGTGTTTTATGTAAATAGCACACACAAGTAAATCCCTAGGTTCCAAGGGAAACTCTGAAAGAGCAAACAACTCACAATAAAGACTCATACACAATAATAACCATTGTACTTTTCACAGTACTGTGAAAAAAAACTTCAGTTAGAAAATTGATATGTTTGTGATTACATTAGTGTAATTGTGTGTTGTAGCAGCTACAATTCAATGAAGTGAATGAAGCTGTGTATATTAATGAGTTTCGTATATTAAACTATATTAAAACATACTTGTGGTTTACTAGATTAGGTAGACAAGTTTACTCGAATAGTGACCACAAGCACTAGAGTTAACAAGCCAAGTTACAAGAGTCAAGTAACCACAAGTATGACATTAGTTAATACTAGTGATGTGCTTGAGCACAAAGGGCAAACAATCCTGGGCGCAAATAGAACACTTTAAAAGCATCTATCGGTCTATTTCTGAATAGATAAGTTGTAAAACGGTGTGACCATTGTATACTTTAGCTAACAAATACTACGAAACTACTTTCTTACCTCAATTCCCCGTGTACTGGAATTTTCAGTAGTCTCTCTGACTGTCTGAATTACCTATAGCTTTGACAACAAACACTCACAGCTTCTAAAAGAGGGCCGATTTTTTTTATTACATATGTTAAAGGTTTTCAATACCATAGTAACATTTCACCATAGCATTTCGAGCTTGAAAATAACAAGAAGTTCTAAAGAATTACTGTACACTGTGTAGTCTAAGTAAGTGTTTAAGACCTAAGTGTGTCTTTTTTGCTCATATATTCAGTATAATTAACTTTGCAGTTGATTTAATTCTGTGGTTGTGTAAAAAATGGTCTACGGACTATAATTAAATTTACATGAAGCAAAATCTTAACTGTTTCTCTCTTGCTTTACTTGATGCACACCAATTAATATTTGTATCTCAATATTATTATAATTAATGAGTGAAAAACTTTATACAATCACAATATTCAATGTATTTATTATTATTAATAGCTAAACAAAAAATTGATTCCTGGGAGGACCGGTTTAATGACCTAAAAACGAAATTTATTAAAATTATTTTTAATAAAAGTGATGCTAATTTTGAAAAGTTCAGTTTTAAATTGGAATACTGTTTAACACAGCGATTGTCAGGCTTAGAAAAATTTATTAGTTATGAAGGTTGTGAAAAGAAATCCAAACAGTTTATTAAATCACTAAATCACATTTGGAGCTTTATTGATTATGAATTACTTTCTGAAGCTATTAAGAAAGTAGGAAATGAGAGTCTTATTGCTGATATGAAAAAGTATGAAGATGATATTAAAATATTTTTCAGCAACACAACAATTGAAGAACTAATTATTGGCATGAAACCAAGAGTTTCCATTGATGAGGTTGATAAAATGAAGCCATGTATTACAAAATTTAATTGGGATCCAAAAACAACTAAATTAAACAATTTGAAAGAAATTCAGGATATTATACCTAATGTTATTCGTCAAGAACTTGTGGTGATAGCATTCTCTGTATATAAAGTGCACCATTCTTCAGTAACTGTGACATGGAAATTTTGGACAAATTCACTTGATTGTTTAATAAAGAATGCCAAGGAATTCTTTTCTAAAAATCCTGACTTCATTTGTGATCACAAAATATCCAGCTTCATTCTAAATGACGAAGTTCTGATTTTGGATAATGCATTTGTAAGTTCTATTTACATTTCTTTTACTAATTATTACATTAATGCCGCTTGTACAATTACTGCCTAAAATATAATTTAATAAAAGCATTTTTTTATTTCTTTACTTTTAGAATGCTTCTTCATTCCACATTGAAATTAAATCAGGTAGGGTGATAGCATCCAGTGAGTATTTTTAATATTATTATAGTGTTGTTATTAAAACAAGTAGAAAACATGGGCTGTTCTGGTCTACAAAATAAAGTATATACAATTAATAATGCTATTAATTCAGGGTTTCCAAAATTTCAAATTGTAGTTCAGTGAAACTAACCCACACCACATACCACACCCAAAACCTCATCAATACAAGGAAGTAACGATAACATGATAGTTAAAACATATCTATTTATGCAAGCATTTTGCAATAGTTCCTGCTCAAGCTGAACTTCGTGACAATGGTGGAAAAAATCCATAATAGTGTAATGCAACGAATCGGCGACAATAGGTAATGGTCTCCCCTGACAGATAAAAAATTGTGCAATAATTAACAGTACCTTTGATTGAATCTATATATTTAAAAAAAAAAAGAGCAAATTGTAGTAAGATTGTGAATATCATTTACGTACATATGTATGTACAGCCACACATATATATTGATGCATGTAGTAGTAGTGTGATTCAGCTTGAGTATGAATATGGTAGTCTTTGTATGTGACCGTCTATAGGAAACCAGGCACAACGCGGCACCCTTCGAACTTTTTTTTTTTGCACTTACGGAGTTGTCGGCGTCCAGATATTGAGCTCTCCAAGTTTTATCGTCATAGCTTAAGTCGTTCCGCTATAATAGACCTATCCGTTCCCTTCCGTCAGCTTGAAACAATACATTTTTAAGAAATAGATCGATCTTTTCTCGATATTACGCACGCCGCGTTGTGCCCGGTTTTCCCGTAGACGGTCACATATGTATATTCCTTATTAGTATGAACAATGTTAAGATATATACGTTCTCAAAATACACACTCAATTTGCATTGCATATTTTTGATTCATTATGCTAAAGAAGAGATAGTTAACTAAAAGCTATAGCTATAGTTTTTAATATTAAGCACCAAGTCGTATTTCTATCATCACACTGAAGCTCAAACTGATCAGTGCCCAGGCAGGTGATTATATAAGTTTGTTGATTGCTGTTGGGACCTTGGTGGGAGCTTACTTGGGGTTTGCTTGGTCTTCTGCACTGCTTTCTTTGTTTGGGGTGTGGACCTTAGGGTGGAGTCCCAAGCATCCTCTCGGGTGACATTGCCGATGAGGCTGTGTATTGGATTGTTGTAGCTTTAGAGCCAAAGGTGGAACTTGTTGCTTTATATTAGGGGGTGTAGCTGAAGTCGAGGTGGAGGGTAGGAAAAGAGAAAGTGTGTTTCAATATAGCTAAATACACTTTGAAAGCTGTGTTTCCGTTATTGAATAAACCACTTAAACCTGGTGATGAAAAAGATCAACTTATACACTATAGGAGATTTTTTCTTACCTGTACTTCAGATGAAAAAATTGTAATGTCTGACAAACTACAAATAACAGGTGTAGTTGACAACAGTTCTGAGAACATGGACCTATTTCAACTTGGAGTGGCAATACCATTGTATTTGCAAGACAGACTTGATCAGGATGCAGATAACATGTACAATCCAATGGAATTGGTTGGGTATGAAATCGAGGAAAATAAAATTATTATGGCTCAGATTGTCTACTTGGTGCGATCTGAGCAACCACAGAGTGTTTATTGTAAGAAGTACAAAATATACATCGGTGATAATGATGAAGATGGAATCGAAGTTAGTATTCTCAAGCTTTACAAGTTCCTTGAAGGAGAAAAAAGGGCTCCATTAGTGTCAAATCGAGTTGGAGATGTCAGTGCTGCACTGGTTCATCATGGCGATGGCAATGATTTGACAAATTTGAGAGCCTCTTTTTACCAACAAAGTGCAGCGAGCAAAAGGGTATTAATATGTTATCAACTCAGAGAAATTTGGCAGCTCCCTGAGGATTTAAGAAGATCAGCAATAAGTCGGATGTATTTTAGATATCATCCAGACAAAAATCCCGATAATGCAAAAGAATATGAAAAACTTTTTATTTGTTTAAAAGCTCAAATTGTTCATTTAGAAAGAGGTGAACCATTGGATGATCCAGAAAGAGGTGAACCAGACCAATTTCAAAGAGCATCCAGAAGTAGATCCCAGGATACTCCCACTACTACTTGGACAACAGATTTTGATGACAGGAATGTGACTCTGGGAAGTCAAAGAAGAAGCAGAAGTAGACGCCAACAAAATTGTGATGAAGAAATGCACTTTCCTTTCAACAGACATGGTGAGGATATAGCCAGGCCTAATCCATCTGAAGGAAGGCGTTGGATACGTTAAGCAGAACATGAATTTGCAGTTTTGAACCTGTGTCTGCTTCATGCTGATGATACTAAAGGATATACCCATGTGTGTTTCCTTAGCCATGAAGTAGTTGAAAAAGCTTTGAAGGGAGGATTGTATGCTCTGTGTGGCCTTGATGCAAGAAAAATTTACGGTCATCAACTATCAAACAATGCCCACGCATTACGGATGATAAGACCACATGTAGCACGCCATCTTCCCGGCCATTGCATTCCACTGGAAGAGCACTATTTGAATACACGGTTCCCTCCCAGATGGCCTGGAAGTCAAGACGCTCCTTATGATCATTACCACCTGCAAGATGCTCAGGATGCTAAAGAACATGCTGAAGAAGTCCTTGATATTGTGAAGTCCATAATGCCTCAAGAATAAACAATGGATCTATAGACTAGTCAGTTAACATGCACTACACTTTAGTTGAGTTTCAAAATTGTCTAATTCTAGTATCATATAGCCATTACATGTGTGAACATTTTCTTCCAATTAGAACTAGGTGTGCTGTAGAATATTTATGTTGAGAAAATTTTTATTATTCATGAAAAGGATAATTATATTTATCATGCAAATGATTAGAAGCCTTGACCATAAAGTAACTTATCAGATGACCAAAATAGACACTTAACTGCTGTGTGCATAGTGGTTTGTGAATAGATCTAAAATAGCCAAATAGTATGTACTGTAATCCAAATACAAAAAAAAGATCAGGTCAGCAAGATCGTTATGGTTGTTACACACTCATAGTCACTTGTATTATTCTGAGACCTCATCAATTCTATATAGGAGGTTTGGGCAGTATTAAAACATTTCATTAAAATCTAGTTTCTATTATTTCTATTAAGTTTAGTATTGTCATTTTTTATGGTTCAAGTATATAACATTTAACAATTCAATTTCTACAAATGTTCCACTTCATTATTAGATTCTGAGTTCCAATTCAGCTATTGTTACCAGGGTAGGAGGAGATCAGGCAGTCCAGGCAATTGCCTGACCAATTATAAGGACACAAATGGGTAATGGATTCTCAAGGGTCTAGGTATACTTGACTTGCACAAAAAAGAAATTTAGTTCTTATGCTGTAGCTTCAATTCATATCTTGGTGAGCCATTACTATACTGAAAAAATACAATAACAATCACATTGAGAAGAAGTTACTCCAAGTTGGCATATAAAATGGTATACATAAAGTCTCCTCTATTTAAAGTGAAAAATAAACTTTGGTTAACTAAAACTAAAACTACCAGTGGAGTGAATGAAGAAAGTTAAAAGCAATTTTTATTGTAACCATTTCACCCTGAAGCAATTATTTAGTGAGGATATGAATTAGCTAGCTAAGCATTTTCTAAACCAGCTATACATATATAAAAAAAATACAGTATCTACTTTACTTTTATTCTAAAGATTTCATAGATATTCTAAGTTTCATTAAATTTTGGGGGTCACATTTCAGACACATGGTTGTCATCTTTCCATACTCAAGGATATGTCTAATTCCCCTGTACCTGTCCTGCTAAAGTACGAGGTATATTCACAAATTTATTCTGATATATAGCAAACTTAAATACATGAGCGAATGTAATCTATACCAGTAATGTTTGTTCAATTGAAGTTGAGAAACATTCTCCTTATGTAGCATTACATCACCTAGGTCAAAATGAATATCCACTGAGAAGAGCACTAACCCTATGGATCACACATAGTTCACTAACCCTATGGATCACACATAGTTCACTAACCCTATGGATCATACATTGTTCACTAACCCTATAGATCATACATAGCTCAAACCCTATGGATCACACACAGTTCACTAACCCTACGGATCACACATAGTTCACTAACCCTATGGATCACACATAGTTCACTAACCCTATGGATCACACATAGTTCACTAACCCTATGGATCACACATTGTTCACTAACCCTATGGATCACACAGAGTTCACTAACCCTATGGATCACACATTGTTCACTAACCCTATGGATCACACATTGTTCACTAACCCTATGGATCATACATAGTTCACTAACCCTATGGATCACACATTGTTCACTAACCCTATGGATCATACATAGCTCAAACCCTATGGATCACACATAGTTCACTAACCCTACGGATCACACATAGTTCACTAACCCTAGTTCACTAACCCTATGGATCATGCATAGTTCACTAACCCTATGGATCACACATAGTTCACTAACCCTATGGATCATACATAGTTCACTAACCCTATGGATCACACAGAGTTCACTAACCCTATAGATCACACATAGTTCACTAACCCTATGGATCCTACATAGTTCACTAACCCTATGGATCACACATAGTTCACTAACCCTATGGATCTTAGGTAATACTGGTAGCATAGGTAGCACCGGTAGCATAGGTAGCACTGGTAGCATAGGTAATACTGGTAGTATAGGTAGCACTGGTAGCCTATGTAGTACTGGTAGCATAGGTAGTAATGGTAGCATAGGTAATACTGGTATCACTGGTAGCATAGGTAGCACTGGTAGCATAGGTAGTACTGGTAGCATAGGTAATACTGGTGGTAGCATAGGTACCAGTAGCATAGGTAACATAATGGTAGCATAGGTAGTACTAGTAGCATAGGTAACACTGGTAGCACTGGTAGCATAGGTAGTACTGGTAGCATAGGTAGCAATGGTAGCATAGGTAACACTGGTAGCATAGGTAGCATTGGTCATACTGGTAGCACTGGTAGCATAGGTAGCATAGGTAATACTGGTAGCATAGGTAGCACTGGTAGCATACGTAATACAAGACTACAACATTATGAATGAAAGTGTTAATTATTTAGTTCTTTCAATCCTTCGGGATTTCTCAGGGCTACTCTATTGTTCATTGAAGGTGTAAGGCTCCTCACCATTTCCACAGTTGGGATAAGCCCATTCCTGACAGTTTGACACAGAAGTGGCACAGCTGGACAACACAGCTTGATGTCGTCGAGAAACATCATGTGCCAAGATATGTTTCAGAAGGCAAAGCAACTGCCATGGCAACAGAACTACATGGGTTTTCAGATGCCATTGAAGCAGCATTTGGTGCGGCAGTGTACCCCAAGCAGCATCACTATGATGGCAACATCACCACAGCACTAGTGATAGCAAAAGCAAGAGTCAAGCCAGTGAGGAAGAGATCTATACCTCAACTAGAGCTGGAAGCAGCAAAGCTATTGACTCGACTCATAGTTTATGCAGCAAAAGTGTTAGATATTCACAAGGACAGCATTCACACCTGAACTGACAGTGCAGCAGTTTTGAGATAGCTCAGAAAGATGCCGTGCAGGCTACAGACCTTCCAAGCTAACAGGGTGGCATTCATTCAGGAACAGTTACCAACAACTACATGGAGATATGTGCTAACCACAGATAAACCAGCAGACTTGCCATCCAGAGGCATGACAGCACAGGAACGTGTGTCATCACAGCTTTGGTGGCATGGCCCACAATGGCTAGCAAACTCACAATCAGAGTGGCCACCAAATTTGTTACCTGAAAAACATGAGAATATACCTGGATTGAGGGATACGGTCTTGCTTACTTCAACCACAGTACCTGCAACATGGGACTTCTACAGAAAGTTTCCATCATATCACAAAATAGTCAGAGTGACAGCCACAGTCATCAAAGCATTTGCCATATTCAAGAGCAAATTAAAGAATGCAAAGTCAGTTGGCAGCATTGACATCACACAAGATGACTTGTCAGCAGCAAATACACTGTTGATAAAACTACAACAACTTGAAGTTTTTTCAGATGTGGTCGTAACAGTCAAGAAAAAGCAACAACTGCCAAGATCACATCCCTTGGCAGGGGTAGATGTCACTATAGATGACAACGCCTTGATAAGCATTTCAGGCAGAGTTAGAGATGTTCAGACCAAGGAACCAAGGAAGATTATCCACCAGGTTATCATTGACGAAGTTATTCTTACAAGCAGAGCACAAAAGGCTTCAACACCCACGCATCAGTGTCATGATTTCAGTCCTGTCTCAATATTATTTCATACCAGGTGTGAAAGCACATTTGAAATTAATCATCAGCAGCAAATACACTGTTGATAAAACTACAACAACTTGAAGTTTTTTCAGATGTGGTCGTAACAGTCAAGAAAAAGCAACAACTGCCAAGATCACATCCCTTGGCAGGGGTAGATGTCACCATAGATGACAATGCCTTGATAAGCATTTCAGGCAGAGTTAGAGATGTTCAGACCAAGGAACCAAGGAAGCTCATCCCATTATCCACCAGGTTATCATTGATGAAGTTATTCTTACAAGCAGAGCACAAAAGGCTTCAACACCCACGCATCAGTGTCATGATGTCAGTCCTGTCTCAATATTATTTCATACCAGGAGTGATAGCATATTTGAAATTAATCATCAGAAGTTGCCCAACATGCAGAAGAGCTAATGAAAGTACATTACAGCAGCAGCTTGGGATGCTACCAGCATATAGAACAACTCCAGCATTATCTGCCTTCACATATGTAGGCATAGATTTTGCAGGCCCTTTCACAATACAGGAAGGATCAGTTAGAAAGCCGGCAAAGCTTAAAGTTTACATCTGCTTATTCATATGCTTGAAAACTAGAGCTGTTTACATAGAAACATGCAGGACAATAGAAACAAGAGAATTCATGGAAAAATTCAGAAAGTTTTGCAACATCAGAGGCACACCTTCAGAAGTGTTCACCGATAATGGTGCAAACTTCTTGGGAGCAGCAAATGAAGTACATAAAATACAGCAGCTCTTGGAGAAGTCAAAGGAGCAAATCATCAACACAGCCAGCCAGCAAGGCATCAAATGGCACTATATACCAGCCAGGACACCCCATTTCGGTGGGATTTGGGAAGCTGGCATCAAAGCCATGAAGCAATGGCTCAAAAAGATCATCTCACCACACCCACTCAGGCAGGATGAGTTAGAAGTGATATTGGCAGACGTTAGTGCCATCATGAACAGCAGACCCATCTGCACACTGGAAGCCACAGAACTGGATGATGACTTAGTGTTGACACCAGGACATTTTCTAGTGGGCAGAAACATTCAAGTTCCACCTCAAGCAGCAGCTTCTCAAGCAAAGATTACAAACCTCAGGAGATGGCAGCTAGTGCAAAGACTAACCCAGGACTTTTGGCATGCTTGGATCGATCAGCTGCTACTTGCCAAGTTTGCAAGCAAGGTCAAGATGGCAGAAAAGACAAGACAACCTAGCAGTGCGAGACATTGTGTTTGTTAAAGACAGCACGTTGACAGACAACAACAGGTGGCCATTAGCATTGGTCACAGCAACATTGTCTGGAAGTGACAAGCTTGTCAGAGCTGTTGATATCAAATGCGGCAAGAAAACCTACCGAAGAGGAGTAAACAGATTGATCAAACTCTATTTGAGAATTCTGATCCAGCAGTACAGTCAGCAACAACACAGAGTATATCAGGCAGTGCAGCTTCAACATCAGATGGCAGCGCAGCCACAACTACAACATCAGCCAGGGGGAGTATGTTTGGGTCTATGGAGTGCCATGTGTACCAAAATTGGAAAAAACTCCAATGCAAAGAAAAGTTGCCGATTTAGTAAATTGCCACCTGATTTACTAAATCAAGAGCATGGTTTGCTAAATCAGAAGCAAGATTTAGTAAATCTACTATCTACACCTCTAAGGTGAATAAATTGTAACTTTGTCACGTTTGAGTTAAGCAGGGTGGGGAGTTAACTATGGAGTGCCATGTGTACCAAAATTGGAAAAACTCCAATGCAAAGAAAAGTTGCCGATTTAGTAAATTGGCACCTGATTTACTAAATCAAGGGCATGGTTTGCTAAATCAGATGCAGGATTTAGTAAATGGGGCGCAGGATTTTGTAAATTTGGCGTTTGATTTAGTAAATTGGGGGCATAGTTTAGTAAATCTGGCGCATGGTTTACTAAATCCTGGTGCAAAATTATAATATCTGGTAGCTATTTCCAGGAATTGACAAAAATAATAACTATTTTATAATAATACAAAACACTATACGGCCAATGAGAATTGGCTATAGCTAGCTATTCTGAATAATTAACAAAAGGTTTGAGTAATAGTGCAAGTTTGAGAATAAGTTGAGGAAAGTACATAATGCGGTTGGTCCTAAGAATTATTCTAGTATTATTTTTACAAATATTAAAGCATTATTTGTCTTTTAACTGTTTTATTAAAATATAGCTTAAAACTTTGGTGTTCCATTTTAGTACAAGAGTTGGGTTTTAGTTAGTTAATGATTATTTCTTCAATTTCGTTTGGGACCAAGGATTTTAGTACAAATAGCTAAGAGCTTTTCTTTCTTTAAGAGGTGATAAACAATAATTTTTCCACTGGAGGGCTCAAATGGAAATTTTGCTCATTAGACAGAATGCTATCAGAGTTTCCATTGTGGTTTAGCTATGGTTGTTGCTTTTTAATTGTCATTTTTAACCAGAAGTTTAGCTACACAGTTAGATTTAGCTAGTTTGTACTAAAACTATTATATCCACAAGCAATTGCTAGCTATTATTTTATTAAAGTAATAGCTGGTTAAGTGGTTGGAATAGTTTGGAAAAAAGATAGTTCTGATTATTAAGTTTCAATTTTATAACGAATAGCTAAGTTTAATTTTTTTTATAGTTATGAATGTTTCAGCTAACTATGGCTAGTAGTTATTTACCTAAAAAGCTGGATACTTTTCACTTAAAATGACTGGAAAATTTAGCTTTTAGAAGGAACCATGAAGAAAGTTGGACCAAGTGGCTATGAGGTGAATATGGACTCGTACAGCTGATCCATCATGATGTTTAGCTATTTTGTATGTTGCTGTGAATGAGCAAGTTTCACAGCAAACCTCTGCAAATAGCTAGCTGGCTATTTTAGTTATGCTCCAATACAATTATTGATGCAAGTAACAAAATAAATACTTATTTATATTTCAATACTTGTAGAATTTAGGGAGGATCTACAAGCGTTATGTTGTTGTTTTTTGTGTGTGTGAGAATTAAGAAAAATATTGCTGGGAGAATTTGAAGAAAAATTCATCAAGTTAGGTCCTACTGATTGCCCCAGCTTCCTTTTCAGTAGCTATCTAAGTAGTCCTGGCATAATATTGTTATGGCCAATTTGCAAGATTATCTAAACATTAAGCAA
>WLWD01004497.1_pt1 | contig 22254 bp, 7 predicted proteins | sample 6712731 | NCBI WGS metagenome assembly WLWD01 (sample SAMN12718690, study PRJNA576275) | sponge metagenome | isolation source: marine sponge | host: Mycale hentscheli | place: New Zealand: South Island, Marlborough, Capsize Point | collected 2014-11-01
GCTTGTTCTGATACTGTTCAATCATACATTTACTAAATATTCCCACTTGGATCATTTTACATGATAACTTTTATCATTGACTGAACTCTCTGGTAACTTTAAAATCTTCTGCCGTAACTTTAGGATCTTCTGCAGTAATTTTAGGGTCTTCTTCCCTATGCTTATCATCCTATTGATGCATCTCATGCAAAGGCATGCATTGAATCACCTCTTACATGTGCATCATTTATCTTCCAGTTCCCATGAGCGTCATCACCTCACTAATTGCCAGATTCGTCTATACCTGTCCTTTTCAGCAGTGTGTGTGTGTGTGTGTGTGTGTGTGTGTGTGTGTGTGTTTTATCATCATTTCATGTGGTAACTTTTCTTGGCAGCCACATATCTGAATTGACTTGCTGTTAAATGCAGTATATGGTTTTATCATTAACCCTCAGTGTGCATGTGCGAGAGGGTGTGATTTCTAGCATAAGCATCAGCAAGCCACAAAACACGTGCCCTTGAAGCCCACCCACACCGAAACAGCTCCTACACCACTGCACTTAGTCATTCTGTCACACAACAAAAAGCGGATCTTGAAGATGGCAGCCTCCTGAAGATTGAAACAAAGATCAAAATGTTGCAATGAACTTTTTAAGTTCCTTTAGTTTATGTGCCAGAATTTTTAGTTTTGACTTCTTTTTTTTTTTTTTTTTTTTTTTTGTAAAAAGCTAGTTTATTTTAGGCCGTACGATTGTAAGCATTTGTCGGTACTCACATGATCAAAATTTCTTTGCTGCCTGCGGTAGTTTTGCATTACACTATTTCTCAGTGGTTTACCAGAGTGCTTGGAGTTTCTCGTTGAAACTACTGGTAAGGCGAGTGTTGCTTGTATGTTAAACTTCTAGTTCTGGTTTCCATAAAAGTGAATAGTTTGTGGCAAATGTAGGAAATTATATCACAGTTAAAATTTGGACTGCTTAGTAAACACAAACAAAATTAATGTGTAAACTATAGTCACATTTGTGGGTATGAATGTCAAGCAACATTCAATGCCTTCTTATAATAACAGCAACAACAAACTAAGTATACCAAGATGTATCTGGTCTTGCCGCTCTTCCTTGCCACATCCTTGATGGCATAACAAACTGTTGCAATCACTGAGAAGCTCCATGTGCTGCCCTGTCTTGTTAGACAGTGAAGGAGGCCTTGTTGGGTAAACTAGTGCAAGCCACCTTGCAATAGGCAAGGAAACCCCATACTGTTGAGTAAAGTATGGGAGCCCTGTCTGGTTGTGAGCAATGGACGGTGAAGCCCTTACTATTGGGTAAAGTGTCTTTGTGGATACATGATATAATGTTTAGTTAGTGATAAATAATTTATTTTATACTTTGTACTTGAGTGTTGATGCATGTCTGACTTTCTTTATGCATGTCTAAATCCACTAAACTGCTACACCTTTTAATTCTTGCTTTGTTTTGCTCTGTTTTAATAGGTCAATGATTTAATGCTGTTTTTGTTGTAACAGGTCCACCGGCTGTATCGTCGTGGTGACTACAATGGGGCCATGCGAGCGTCCAAGCAAGCCCACAGCTGGGGGTCAGCTGCTGTTGTCTTTGGAGCCACTATCGTCATCATAGTGTTCGCACTCAAGCTCTACTTTACGGAGTCTGCACGGAGCACTCACTATTATTATTACCAATAAACAACAATAACAACAACAAATGCATTGACCAGTGCTTAAAGACAAATTCTTTTAAAACTTTTTACTAGTATGCATTATTCAACATAGTGTGAATTGTTTGATTGACCTTTGTACCGGTATGTATTGTTTCATGTGTATGTATGTACATGACCTTTGTACCGGTATGTATTGTTTCATGTGTATGTATGTACATTATCAATGAGTCTGAATGAAATGTATTGGCATAAATGTAGAGGGTGTGGTCTAGTCTACCCAATATTACAATTCTATTCATTGAGGTAAGGTTTGACACATGGGCAATACCCTTTTCAGTAGTCCAACTCCAGTGGTCTACAAAATGTATATGATCCCTATCCCTTTTTCATTTGAACCACACATTCATATAGAAACAAAATATTGTAGTGTTTATTGTATATGCATTATCAACTTGCCTTGCATAATATATCAATTATAAGGTGCATTTTTAAAAATTGTTTACGCTATGTACTACAGTGAAACCTTTCTACAGAAGCCATGGTAGGGGTCTGTCTTTTGACCCTAGAGTGATTGGCTGCTTATTTCAATTGTAATAGATCAGTTTGTGCCTTTTATGTTGACTGTTGTTGTTGAGACTTGGGTTGCATTTGGAGTCCCTTTTATAGATAGGGTCAATAGATGAGATGGGGATTCACTCAGGTGTATAGATTGTTGGGGATAATCACACAAGTAGGAGTAAGTATTGGGGGGGGGGGGGAGTAAAATAGCAGCATGCAAAGTGTAACTCGTACTAGATGTTTTAAGATACATTCTGACAGCTACAATTTCAACAGTATCCCAGAAATACAATTCAAGGAATTCTTTTTGGTGAGAAATCTACTTGCATGTAACTATGTGAATGTTAGTTGCTTGTTTTACCCAACAATTTTTTCCTTTTCATTTTCTTTCCTAGTTATATAGCTTATAAGTGGCCCCCCTGACTAATCCACCATTGTACTTCATATAACAATTAGTTGATGAAAAGATAGGATTGAGTGCAAGAAGATTGTGCCAATAAATAATTTGATAAACAATGAAATGTAACAAGACCAGAATTATGTCATTAATAATAATTAATAAATTTAATAATGAGCATGGTGTAGGGGAATAAGTAAGCAATTCTAGTATGACGATACTTACCCTTAATTTAAAATTTCACAGGGCGTGGCACATTGCTTGCTGCATGCACAACGAAGAAAAAAAAAAAAAAAAAAAGAGGACGCAGAGTTTTTAATACTTGTAAAAGTACTGCAAATAAGGATTCTACAGCTTGCTTCTTGTCCAGCCTAAGGGAGAAGGAAAAAATTGTTTTAGCCTAGTTCTCGCGGCCATGGCTCTTTGTACTAACTCGAGCGGGTACGTTCCCAGTTCACTGGTTGAAGCCTTCCACTCCATACCTCACCGGGATATCAACTTGGCTGCAACTTCGGACACTTTTAGCCTCAGTTTGGACTATTTTGAGGTATTTTTGAGTTAGGAGCCACGTTTCATGAAAAGGGTTGGTTTTGCGGTTCGTCAGTTGAGAAAAAGAATTAGGTTATGTGGTGCTCAGATATCTAGGTAGCAACGGTTGCTAGAACAACAAACTGGGCAGCTTTATTTATTTTTTAACTTTGGCTCCCGTGCCAAGTAAAGCTTACAATTATATCTAAGAGGCAGTTAGCTAGCTTAATGTGTAGCAGTATATCTCGGGCGAATGGAATAGTACATGTAGACTTAGTAGTAGCAAACCATTATTTGTGGAACAATTCCAGTGTCAAGCATAATATTTTTAATCGTTTCCTTTTTCCACGACCAGGCTGTCATTATTTGGGTATGCATCCCGGTCGTCATAGTTCTGTGCATCTTCATCCTCATGTCCATCTACTTCATCGTGGTGTGTTGCTGCTGCTGTTGCCAGCAACATGAAGAGCGCTCCAAGGGACCCGTGGTTGGGTGCGCAATAACTATCTTCGTGGTGGTCATCGTGGCAGTGTAAGTGTTGAGAGAATAGAGAATATATCATTGCATATTACACCTAATACGTTCCATACTCTAATTTTTTTGGTTTTCTTAATAAATTGTAATATATATTATATATATATATATATATATATGTTATTCTGCTTTAATTTTGTGTTATCTATGTAATTAATGGTAGTTGAGTTTTAATGGTTTGGCAGGACTTTTTTTTAAGTTTGGATGTGGATTGAGTGCTTAGAGTAATTCATTTGTACTTGAACATTGCTAGAAGTAATCCTGTATGTGAGCTTGGGCTTAGAAGCTACAATAATAATAATGTATCATATTACCAGTCTTGTGTTCCTCCCTCCTACTCTCAAGCAATTCACTTTGAGGAGCGGCAGTAGGAATGTCATTAAAACTTTATGTTCAGGAAATTCTTGATATTGGCTTCAAAAAAAGGTCAATTTATTTGTCAATTAGTCTAAAAGTCGTTTCCTTTCCTCGTTAAGGAAAGGAGAGACAAGAAGTGTGTGTGTTTTGAGAAGAAAGTTTCCACCCTTCATTGTAAGCCTTCATGCCTGCATTTGCTGCTGTTGGATTGAATGAAGGCTTTATGGTATGGTATCTAGGTGTGCTTATGCATGTTCAATGGTTGCCAATGCGATCAAATTTGACTAAACAATTAGCTCGACATTTCCTGACATACACAGGAATTTTTGAGAACTGCAAATTCAGCAGTAGTGAGAGAATGTTGGTGAAATGTTTGTGTGCACATTGCTTGCTTGTGTGTGTGTGTGTGTGTGTGTGTGTGTTTGGATGTTTGGATGTTGGTGTGAATATTGATGCATTTGATCAATAATCTGGAATTTTTGTTCCCAAAATGGTGGTATATATTTGTCTCTGCCTAAATCTGGTGGTGAAAAGATAAAGGTAGTGGCAAGGAATGTACAGGTTTTGTAACAACAGCTTGCTGCAGATTCCATATCACTGTATGGGCACAGATTCAGTCTATAAGAGCGATCTTGTTTGGCCAATATTTAGTTGACAGACACCCATCACAGGTGAAGTAGCTCTTCACTCAACTCAAGGGGTTGATTGTGGGTCATTTGGTGTGCTTCTATATTAATTATGTGCTGGTGTGAAGCTGTGTCTAATTGGGATTGACCTAAAGGAACAACAAAATGAAAATAACAAAATCACAAGGACCACCATCGCTACAATGTGTGTTGTCTTGCTTACGAACACACAAACCGAATTTAGTGATGTGCACTTCAAATTGGCACTGATGGGATTTCGGTGGTAATGTGATGTCATTGAGGCGTGAACATATGAGGGGAGGGGAAGAGTGGGAGGGTCCTCCAGGTGATTGTATAGTTCCAGTTTTGATGTGGTGTGGTGTGGTGGTGTGGCAGTGAGTGAGTCATGCATGCAGTCTGTCCCATGTGACTGTGGTCGACAGACACACCACCAGATCATAATTAATATATTCATAGCTGGAGACTTCCTTTGCAGTAGTTAGTGTATATGTACATATGCACATACAAAAACCGTATAGCATAGCAGTTATAGTCTGGTGGTGGTAGCTAGGCACAAGCCTGGCCCATGTACATGTATGTATGCTTTCAGGAGTTTGTTAATGGCATGGGCTGTTAGTGCAAGACAATTGTGAGGCAACCACTGGAGTTTTATTTATTTTGGTCTTCCCCCCCCCTCCCCCTTCTTTTAATGAGATTGTCTTCAGGTGCATGAGTGTGCACAGCTTTACTGTGTGCTTGGAAAGATTTAGATTTAGATGACAGATATCACAACATTTTTGTAAACTGAAGTGAGTGTTTGTGGGACACAAAAGTCACTTTTATAGTTCATGGTTTTACTAAAGAATAGTTCAGCCAGCCCTTTCTTACCACTCCCCTAAGAGGGTGGGGCTCGTTGGCACTTAGCAAAAGAGGGTGAGAAAGCTTTGGCAATGATTATTAGTATTATTTCCCATGTTGGTCATGTAGAGTGGATTGTTTTGGTTAGCCTTATTTTGTGGTTAAATAATGAGTAAACAACTGGAAATTGATCACTTGCACTCTCTCTCATGGTTACTAGGAATGGAGTAGGAGTCAGAAACAGCTTGTGACTAAATAAATATGTTTGGCAATGCAGAAAAGGTGTACATTGAGATGTAGATGTTTTAATGGGTTTATGACGGAAGCAGTGGATGAGTCTCTTGGTTGTTAGCTGAATGGATTAGTTCATGTGTATTGTATTGATGCTGCTGCTCTATTCATTGTATCACTGTAGCGAAATGCGAATCACTGATCAAAACTGCATTGTAAAGTCATTGTTCTCAAACTGTATCCAACAGTGTGTGTATGTGCACGTGTGCGTGTGTGAGTAAGAACTTTAAGAAGCTCACTAGTGTGTGTTGGAAGTGTGGTCACAGATCTCTGGAAATGAAAGTCACTGAGGTTAAGTGCAAGAGGTCCAATAAAAAAAATGGAGATTGGAAAGCGGAGGGCTGGAATTGCACCACCAATGGGACACAAAACTGTTAAAGCAAGCTGTACCTTCAATGATATTCACATCTTCAGCATGTCATGTCATGTGACCTTAATTACAGGCCTGTATGGTGTGTGCACACACTCAGCACCAGTTCTCCGTTCTCCGTCATGAAGCTCTAATTCCTATTCCAGCCAGCCTGCTTAGGGCGGAGCTTGTGCTGCATCAGATTGAATGGGAATCTGTTTTATTTAGACTAATATGGGGCCCTCACTGGTAGTTTACCAGTAGAAGATGTGTTTATTGGGAGGCATTAGGACTGTGGGTGTGAGGTAGGCACATAGGATGTGTTGATAGCCTCTGTCTGAACAACATCAGAGCCACTAGAGGGCGGACATCTCTAAGCTGGTGGTAATGATGGACCTCACATCCTGTCTGTTGATCACATTGTTCTTCCATTCGAATACATCTATAGAAACCTGGTAGGACATGTCCCGAGATAAAGTGGGCAGAATTTACTTCATCGTATGTGGCATTCAATCAATTATCCCCCGTAATTTGATGAAAATGAGAGGCGTTTGATACAAATGGGCATATGAACAATGTACCAGTGATATGACATCTAGTGATATCACATAATTACTATTGTATGGGCATATGAACAATGTACCAGTGATATGACATCTAGTGATATCACATAATTACTATTGTATGGGCATATGAACAATGTACCAGTGATATGATATCTAGTGATATCACATAATTACTATTGTATGGGGCATATGAGCAATGTACCAGTGATATGACATCTAGTGATATCACATCATTACTATTGTATGGGGCATATGAACAATGTACCAGTGATATGACATCTAGTGATATCACATCATTACTATTGTATTCCCACAAAGAGTGCGTTGCTCTCTCGCATAATAAACCTCGTTTTAGAGGACTCACACGTACACATTTACACACGCGTACACATAACTTACCCCTCGGTTCCCGAGCCCCTCATCTTCTCTGCCGTCCATTGCACTCAATAAACAAGATACTGTCATATACTGTATCAACAATTTTCTAGTGGCATTCTTGTCTTGGTGTTGATGTTTAATAGTCCCAAGTTTGTTATGATGACGTCATAGGCTATCTTAGGAACTTCCATTCCTCCCATACCAACACCATCATCACCACCACCCCCAGTACAGCTTACCACTCAACAGAAGCCGATGGGGTAGTGGTTTGTGTGGCACATGCTTTGTGAGGAAATTAGATAATGTGATAATGTCGAGAGTGGTATGTTGGTGACAGAGCAGGGGCGTGGCACATTAAGAGAGTGGCACACTGTGTGTATAGCAGAGCAGGGGTGTGGCACACAACATATGAGTAACAGAGCAGGGGCGTGGCACATTATTACGACAGAGTGACTCGATATGAGAGGATGCTCACAGATGGGCAATTTGTAGAGGGTATGTCCAGAATTTGGATCTGGTCGGGTCGGTCAGTCTGGAGTGGGGACAGATTGGGAATTTCTTGAACTAATGTATGGCTATAACTAATATTGCAGTAATTTTTTTACCCACTTAGCCGTATAGAAATGTCTTGGATAGATGGCACTCTGTCCTTGTAGTTAGGTGTACGGTACAAATTACTGATCACTAATCATCCTATTACACACATGTGTGGATGTATGTAGCTCCCAAGGAGGGCATACTGGACAGTTTGTGTGTGTGTGTGTGTTCTATCCAATGTGCTGATTGAAAGAAGAGGAGCGCGAGCTAAGAATGATATATGAAAAGTTTATTGAGTTGTACTGAGCAAACCATCTTTCATTCCGCTGCCATATTTTAGTTTCAATGAAACATTTACAGACAGTTGTTCACTCTCCATTCCCCTGCCACCGGACTAGCTTACATGTGGCTCTCTAATAAACTGTTTGATTTCCGCTCAAGCAGTTGGATATCAACAGTGGCATTTCCTTGTTCCTGAAGAACCTCCTAACAGTCCTAAACACCTCAGCATGCGATGACTTCTTTCCTAATGGGGGTGAATTTCCTGGCTGCTATATGCATAACTGGCAAGCCGGGGAAGTTTCTATTATTAGTAGTTGCTATCTGATGGGAAGCGCGGAATAAGGAACCAGCCAATTCACACTTATAGTTGTTAGTGTATTGGTGCCATGGTTTGGCAGACACACAGACAGATAGACTTACAGACACATGGGCAGACACCTGATGTGCTTACATTTAGAACCTATTGTGCATTCAAATACTCTCATCCTTCTTTCTACAAAAAAAAAGAAAAAAAAGAAAAGAATGGGCACACACACACACACACACACACACGCACACACACATATAGTATGCCTGTTCAGTTGAGCGCACACTGACAAAGTTCCTGTTCCAATTCATGTCATGTCGACAAATAGGGCAGTGAACTACGTAGTTATCTTTCTGCAGTTGTCACCGTGAGAAGTAGAAGTAGATAATTGACTTACAGACGGACGGTTCAACTTTCAAAATGGATCCATCGATTAGAAGGGATGAGCGAAGTGCATGACAGGTGGAACAGGAGGTTGCACTTGAAAGATAAACATGTTTGATTGTACATTCCTATAAAATAAACAATAGCTCTCATGCTAACCATCCTCTTACCCCTGAGCCTCGTGGAGGAAAATAAACACAAACCTTTGGTGGCAACTTGCAGCCTATAATAATCTATATAATATAATTCTGCAGCCAATGGACCAGTGGGAGGATAGGAGAGATATATGGTGTAGTAAAATTGTTAGTACAGAAGTGTTAAAAGCAGTATTGTCTTGGAAGATTTGTTACTAATGATGTGCCTCAAGACCATGAGGCTTGCCTAGCTGTAATTAATGGTAAACCCTAAAAGGTACTTTAGTTACTAATGGAATACACAGCATTCTCACATTGTTACATTTTCTCACTCCATATTACCATCCATGCTAGAGGTGTGAGGTATGGAGAGAGGGTACATTTAATACTTTCTCACCTCTAGTTTTTGTTAAAGCCCAAGTGTTGTGTTTGGCAACATGATGTTGTGTTAAATGGTCCAGATTATATTATTATATTATTATTAGTTATTGTTGTAATCATCACTGTCGTGTAATTAGAGCGTTCTGCGTTGTGGGTCTGTGGGCGGAGTTTGCCTGGTACTCCAGCCTGAACAATGCAGTAACTTCTGCGGGAAGTGCGAACAGTGCCATTCAAGGAATTGAAACATCGGTGAGTCAAGCACGAGTCAAACACACAGCCCCCATTGGGTTATAAGGTAAAGGGAAGAACTATTTATAACTTATTTCAATCATGTCTCACCACCATGGAGCAGGCGACTAACTCTAAAAATAGATTGCGTATATATTATTTCAGTGTGACACAAAATTAGCATATAGCATATTTAATTAAGTTTATTTTAAACCTGAAGTGGTTATTTTATCTTCCTTGGTGTCGGTGATAGTAATGGAGGATAAGTTAGGGTTTCTTGAGAGTAAGACAGTATGGCTACTTCTGGAGCACATGGAAGCCATGTTGCTACCGTACTCTGGCATGCCATGTCTGCATGCACAATAGGACTGACTGGGCATGCTTGTAGCATGTGATTGTGTTCATGAATGCACCATCTAACTATCGGCCGGCCATTCCTCTGCCATTGTCAGAGCCTGTGGGGACTGTTTGATTAGTTTTCAGCCTCTGGGCATGATTGCACGGTAGCCGAGTTACACCATTAGATGTACTACATTAGATTGCAGTTAGTAGTTCATATGTGTAATATCGGGGTTATAATGGTGTTGATTTTACTGCATTAACATATTATTATTACTACTGATGGTGTCTGTGTTCCTGCTAGTTACTGGAATTGCTGGGGGTTTACACTCCATTACTATCATCATGCTATGGACGTTTCAGTTGCTATATGATAAATATGTGTGATTAGTGTGTTATAGATTTTTCAAAAATAGTTGTATGGAAATATTTTATGAGTAGTTTATTAAAATTAGCTTCCTAATATTTCAATTATAAGTAAGTTTCTGTTACAACGAACTTACCTTTAAATGATTGGAAAGAGGAAACAGGAAATTTTTTGGACTGTTATTTACCACACATTTTAACATGTATTTTTAAAAGGTTTATACATGTGTATTTATTTTTATTCATGCTCATTTGTGTGTGTGTGTGTTTGTATGTTGTGTGTAGGTCAAGTCTATTAACACCACGGTGGCGCAGAGTTCCTCTGCAGCTCTGAGACAAGCAATCCAGGATACTAGTTCCAGCAACTCCGGCTACATGATGGCGTTGGATACTGCAACTATACTTGCCGCAGAGACGGCCGACCTCGCGGCGGCGTTTGACCAGATAGACCAGGGGGCTAACGTGCAAGATTTCACCTTTGTCCTCAATACGGTCAATGAGGTGGATGCGACAGCGTGAGTATTCTCTCGTTGAGCCACACCCACTCTGAATGTATTGTTCTGTTAGTGTTGTTTTGGATGTGGTTTCATAAACACTGAGAGCTCCACTGGCTCTACTTCAAAATTTATTGTGTTTTATTATTTCTAGATAGCAATTCTTGTGTTTGAAAGAGTCCATAAGAATAAATACATTATTTAATAGTATGGCACAGGTCTTTCACAATCCTTACCATATGAACAGCTCAACTTGGATGTCTGCAGTTTCCACTTGTACAAGCATTACTGATGAAATAGACTCTGGTTACTGTAATTATTATTATTTTTTATGATTCTCCTTAGTCTATTATGTAGGTGTGTAAGTATGGGTATTGAAATATCAGACTTGTGATACAATTATTTAGTTGATGTATGTTTGTGTTAGTGTAACATGTGGTCTTTGTTGTCAACCAAATGATGTTTGTATGTCGGTGTTGATGATATGTATACATACATGTGCAAAAGTTCTGTGACATGTCTCTGTTTGTATGTGTGTGTGTGTGTGTGTTCAGGCACTGGACGGTAGTGGCTTTCCTGATAGTGACCATACTGGTGGTGGTGCTGCTGATGTTAGCCGTGTGTTTTGGCGTGTGCTGTAAGAGTCCCATCTGCCCCACTCTGTGAGTCAATGTACAATCTAGTCTGGTGGTATATCATATCAGAGTGGCATTGAGGCATGCGAGCTTAACTATATAGATTTGCACACCAGAGCACACTGTCAAAGAGCCACAGATAGGGACATACTTTTTTTTTACTGGGTGCATAGTGATTTGATGGCCTAGAAATTAAGAATTTGTAACAGTATTTGGTGCAGGGCGTCAACTGATTTGTATTAATGTAGAGTTTTTTGTTTTGTTTGATTTGCTTCAAATAATTTTTATTCACCATTCTTTATTTAAACTAAGCTCCAACTTGTAAAGTTTATTAATTACTCGTGGGTTGTTGGTAGAAGAAGCCTACTACTTGTAGCTTTGGAAGGGGAAAATAGAAAAACGTCGGAATATCTCAAGAATGAAACCCAAGCCGTCCATATTTAGTGAATGTATACGTATTCTTGTTTCTGCCGTCTCTATGGAATGTTTTGAAACTATACAGGAAGGAATCACTGAGTGGCATTAGTTTTGGACATTCTTGTTTGCTCTAAGGCATGAGGATATTTATTTATTTGACTACTTACAATAACACAGATATTCTCACTAAGTCACCAATGTCTCGGGAGCAATGGTTGGACTTGGCTAGCAGTTAAGTAATCTGACAGTCATAAGTTATATAGCAAAACCCAACATTATCTGAGGTCCTAGACTTTCATTTGGTGATGCTACATTTTGTGTGTTTGCAGGACTCTGTTCCTTGTTGGTATCTATGGAGTAGTGATGTGGATTGCACTGGGCGTCAACCTGGGTTATTTGGTGGTAAGTGCTGTGTATGTGCCATACTTGGGCATGCTTTTATTTCCTTTGTTAATCGATTGCCTGTGGATCTCATTCCAGATCTGGTTGGCATGCACACGTGGGGGCGTAATGAGAAATGTATCACTTTAGCATGAGCGACGGATGAGAAAATAGCAATAATAAACAAGTCTTCAAAGTGATCACACTATAATAAAGTGCCGAGCTTCTGATGTCCTGCATTATGGGATGGGGCATCCTGGTTGGCATTATAGTATCATGCAAGACTAGTACTCTGGAGTATCTCATGGTGTATGTTTGTGTGTTTGTATTTGCAGATGTCCGGAGACATCTGTGCTGCTCCTGATGCTCTCATCAGATCTCAACTCAACAATGCCACCATAGCTGGTGCGTGTGTATATATATATATATATATATATTATACTTATTGCATGAGTTAGCGTACAATATGAGGAGATATATTGGAGTGTTCAATATGGGAAAATATTGAACGCTTGTGTGATGCGGAAATATTCAAGGAAAATATCCAATGTACAATATATACACATATACTAGGGTAGTGAGCTTGTGCAATACAGCCATGAGATCACACTATGTGATAACGTGAGTTATCTCATGGGTCACGTACCTAACATAATATTGTGAAAATATCTAGAGTGGAATATATATATACAGAGGTGTGTAGGATTCTATTTTTAAGTCAAAAATTTCACACATATGTACAAACACAGACTTGCCCCCAGGGACTCTGGATTACTACCTGGTGTGTGATGAGAGTTGCTATGCCAACCCATTCGCTGATGCCCAGTTCAACGCCACTCAGTCTCTAGACCTCATCGATGGTTACCAGGAGGCCATCAACAACTATGTAACTAACAACCCTGCGGAAAACTTCGCAGATGTTCAGGTAAAGGGGTGACACCAACACTAATTTATTATCTTAGGGTTAGAGGTCATGTATTGATTTTAGGCTTTTATAAGTTTGGATATGTGAAGTGTATAATAAACTAATTTGGTTATAATAACTTTATATGCATGTCATTACAACCAACTTGATCATGTGACTGACCCTTTTCCCTTTTTGTGTGTGTGTCGGACAGAGTAAGTTAGTAACAAACTATTAGTTGTTTCTTCTTGTTTGTTTGTTGTTGTTGTTTTTGTATGTGTTTTTTTTTCTCTATGAGAGGCAATGTGTATGTGTGAGTTTTAATAAGTCTGCTTTTGTTTCAGCGTTTGTTGGGAGAGGTTGTGTCTTCTCTGGATGGAGCAGTGTTGGCCGTCTCCAACATATCCACCTTCACTAACTGCTCTCGGCTCAATGGAGACTACCTGGGTGTTCTCAATGGGTTCTGTCAAGATGGATAGTAAGTGTGTAAAAAAAAGAAGTGTGCATTGTAGGTAAGGTAGTATGCTGTGTCGAAATGCAGGTGGTGGATTATGGGGCATGAGATAACAACATTGTAGAGATAACAATTGAGTAAAATTCACTACATGGAACAAGATTGTAGCTGAATCATTGAAAGAATGTTAGCTTTTTAGCTGATTTTGTTAAAATTGTACTGTCTTATTTATCAATGCAAAGCTCGTCTTAAGCTAAAGCTCGTGGTTTTGTTGTAAGTTTTTATTATTGTTTTTGTTAGCTTGTACTCATTGATTCTGTTTGCCATGCTGTGCTGCCTGGCCATCTTCTTCATCTTGCTCATGGTGCTTGGCACTTTCTACGCTGGTCTGCTCTCGCAAGGAAGGTACATATATAAGTTTGTGTGTGCAGCTACGTATGTGTGTGAACATTTTTTTTGTTGCATCAGTCCATTTGTATTTAAAATTATATGTATCAGTAAATTGTTTCTTTCAACAGTTGAGATATGTGCAAGCTATAGATAGTCTTATATTTGAAGGGTTAGGTTTAAACAATATTCTGTTAAGCATTTTTCATTCCATGTGAAATTGCAGACTAATTCACTTTGCACTTATTCAAGTTATGAGTACTATCTTGCTTTAACTACCTACAGCTTGAAAAACTACAACAACAACAACAATGACAACAACAACAACAATGATTTAAACTGCATGTGCGTAAATGTGCATGCCAGTATTGGAATGCCCATGATTCGGTGATGATGGGAGTCCTCATTGTAAGTCCCCACCACAGTGTACATTAGCATAGTTTTTATATTCCCGGGCGACTGGCGGGAAACAATGTCAGATGGCATTGTTTTGTGGCTGGTATTCACTGCGCGTCTGGTCTCGCTGTTGTAGGATGGACGACGAAGAGACTGTGGTCTACGGTGGATTCCAAGACGACTCTCCCTCAACATGGGAGTCATATGGAACTCAGCAACATTATCGCAGGTAAGCCAACGAGAGGGAGGGGCAGGTGGGAGTGGTTGGGATGGGATTGAGGGAGTTTTATCAGTCTACTGGGTTTATCATGGAACTAAGATATGCAAGAGAAGATTTGGAAGTTATAAATTGCAACTAAATGTTTGTAATGATCATACGACCCGATATGATCCAACCTGTATAATAGAACAAAACAAAAAACAGCAATAATTAGTTAGTACAGTAATTATTTAGTAAGAAACAAAGTGTACTGATACAGTAATACCAAGTCAGTCCACGGGGAACTGCCGCCTAGCTACGTACATAGCTATCTCAAGATATCGATGGCTTTAAGTCATGGTCTGTGAATACTATTAGGGCTGAATGTCGATTACAAAGAAGGGCCACTAATGCAATTTTGATACACACTGACGTGTAATAACATGCACTAACATGTGCTATTAACACGTGCTATTGTTATGTTGTGTGCATGTATTTTATGATGTTTGTATATTTGTATAAAACAGCAGTCAGCCCAACTACGCTGGGTACAATGACGGCTCGGTGAACATGAACAACATGACTAACACTCTCCCTAGTGACCCGCCCCAGGTAAGACACACGCGCGCACACACACACACACACACACACACACACACGAGTTGACAATGTGTGCTGCTGGAGCAGGCCAACTCGTTGCTTTGTTACTTGTATATGTAGTAGTGATGATGTGTAGTTGAAATTATTCTTTCATTGTGACGTGTCTATGTCCATGCATGACTTCCTGTTCGAACATGTATCATTATAAATCCTCCTGTGCTATTACAACACACAAAAAATGAACTTATCATTTATTCATTCAGTCATTCTCTGCCGAAATAATTACAATAATTGCACATTTTATTTTCTTCTTTAAGCAGCCAATATTTAATTAAAACTTAACCCAACACTTTGACTTCTTGCCTAAGTCGGGTTAAGTTATCCTTTGTATATTACTGGCTGTTTGAACAGAGAAAAACTGCTATTATTATTTAGTAATTTTCATACTTAACACTATAGCAATCTTGCAGTATTTTGTATGTGACAAGCCAAAGTTACACACTGTAATCACCTCACATCATTCCATGCACCTCATGCTCACTAACTTTTATCTCTCTTTCTTGTGCAGTACTCCGACCTGCAAGAGACGTCCATGGCCCATCCTTCGGCTCAAGACAACGGTATACATACATCTGGGTATTACGAGACATAGTAGAGCAATTTATCCAGCATTATCACACACATAACTACATCTTCTAGCACACGCCCACAACACCTGGACAGCTGCAATTGCAATTCTCCATTGCTTATTGTGATTGAAATACTACAGACGCTATGCATTCCTTAAAGATTTACGTGCCCATTTCCTCCCATTACCACTAACTTACTAGAATATATTCTTGATTTCCTTCCATTAACTTATGCCAAGGTTATTTTTTCATTTCATTTTGTTTGTAAACATTTTATTTGGTGGTAGTGTTATTGCTTTGTGACTAATCCAAGTGTATGGAATGAGGGTGGGGATTATATGGAATGAGGGTGGGGATTATACGTAGATTACAGTTTATCATTCTTACATAATTCCTAGTAGAATGAGGTTAGCTACTTGGACACATCTTGAAATGTGTTACTTTAAACTGGATCTTTTAAATACATTCAATTATCTGTACACGAATTGCAAATAAAAATAATTGCATGATTATCAAAGAAAGAAAACAAAAGTGCAATGGATTTCTAATTGGTGCACATTTGAAGAAGCCGCCATGGTACGTGACAGTTAGTGATCCTAGACAGATTCATCTCGAGTCGTTGTAGGCCAGTGAGGTGACGGCCTTTGTGTGGCCTTGATATTCTCTCACTGGCTCTGACTTGTCCACATGCCACAGTCTTGCTATGTGGTCACTGGAAGCTGGGAGGGAAGAGGAGAGGAGGATACGAGGGAGGGAAGGAGAGGAGGGGAGCAAAGGTTGGGGGGGGGGGGGGGGGGGGGGGGGGGGGATGTAATGTTATTATGCACACTTTATGGTCATGTGCCTTATAAAAAAATGTTACCAAAACATTTGGCAGGAAAAAACAACAACAAAAACAAAAACACGACAACAAAAATTATAATTTACAATATGTATGGCAGACAGATTAATATTAGACTTGACTGGCTCATTTGCCATTTACATGGCAAAGCATACAATCACACACATACACACTCCATGGACGCTAACCTGTGAACAAGTACTGCGAGTCACCAGAGAAGGCGCAGTCCCACACCCACTTCTCAACATTCTTTTTTAGAGTCGTCTTGAGATTAAAGTCCGCCGTAGACCAAATCTTGCAAGTGCCGTCAGCAGAAGTAGTTGCCAGCAAACTATAGTAACACACACACACACACACACACACAATCAATTGGAATGGCCAAGCACATGCAAACTGCAATATTAAATTCAAGGCTTGCCTTTGTGGAAGTAATGAAATACAGACCACACTGCCTAGCCAGGAGGCAATAAACTAATGCCTAAGTTTTGTTTAGAAGAAACCATCCTAGTCATGGGACTGTGTGTGCCCCCATTGGAAAGAGAAGTGCCTGTTGTGTGATATGTACACCCTCCAACTTTGCTGTCCCTTACCAAGTTTATAAGTTCCCACTGTGATATGCTAGGTATCCTAGAAGAAGCTAGGGCACTCATTGATAGTGGACAACCTGAGATCTTCATTCACCCCAGCTTGGCAGAATATGCAGCCCTTCACACTATAGCCCATCTTTTAGCACCTCTCTATGGCCGCCTCTTCTCTCACTCGAGGTGGCTGGTTGCCATTATAACTACAGCACTGTACACTTATCAATGCTCTGATACAGTTATGGGCCTAGTGAGGGAAAGGGAACAGCAGCAAATGTGGAAGCTGTTAACCAAAGCTTGCAAATGCAAGGCTCTTGTGACCATATTGACAGGAGGTTCTCCCAAATGTAATAAACTCAAATTAATTACTGCTACAAATGAAACTAATGAAAATTGTTTCAATATTCCAGCTGATCAATTTCACTACTCCAGCTGATCTCTCTGGAGAAGTGGTTTCAACATGGCCAGGCCATCTGTTCCTGGTAATTAGAGGGACTCCAGTGGGGAGCTCAGTGGGGCTAACCCACATATCGTCACTCAGGAAGGACAGCAACTGTCATGGAGCCGCACATGCCCACACGGTGTCTTATGGCAGGTCCTACACTCCCACAACCTCTACTCACCCACTCCTGAACATCAGTCACTTCAAACAAGTCAAACTCTTCTGTCTCCCACAGTAAATCCAACCAATACATTTTGCTACGTCTGTTTCCCCAGTCTAGCTGGATTGGATGCTCATGGTTCAAACAGCTGTAGGATAATTTGTCTAACATTCAGCTCATATAACCACTGGACTGATGGACGTTGGTTATATAAATTACTTCATTTTTATTAGTGCCCACCATGCCACACTATTATCTCATGTCAGTGTATTACTTTCCCCCGTATAAACCATTAATTAATTAATAGTGTACATGCATGGATAAATATCGACGTGAAACAAGAAATGGCTAGAAAATATTCATTTTTTTAAAAACAAAAATATGGGTCACATTAGCTCCACTCTATTTGCAATGGTGTACCAAGCCCATTATTATATATACACTCGTAAACATCAGCATTGAAACTTGCAGTCACAGTCTTTGAGGTGTAGGCCAAGGGCAGAGGAGGGGACGACATTATATTGGAAAAAGTAAGACCTGAAAGTAGCTGATGTTATTATTGGGCAAGTGAAGCGAGACCCTCACTAACGAGTCTCAATTGAGATTTTGGTATATTATATATATGGCAAAGTTCAAAGAGGTCAATGTCCATCCCGGAGGCTACTTTAAAACATTAACATTAGCGCAAGAAATTTAGGAGGAAAACTTCATTGTCTAATAATCAAGTCACTAAGAGAATACAATACGATTCTTTGTCTACTAGAGTTCTGGTACAATAGAGCATTTTCAATGGAACGTACTTAGGAAAGGCAGAATAGTTGAGTTGTGAAGTGAATATGATGCAAGTCTTGTGCTGGTATATCCAGTGGGCAAGCGTGTATGTGGGTGTAAAAGTGTTGTGTGTTGCTAAAGAACAGTACAAATAAATTAAACAAAACAATTCAACTAACAAGAAAAAATTATAAGCGGCTAGCATTCAAAACTGAATTTCAGTCAGACCAGCTCGCTCGCCATTTGTGCTGAAGCACATCACTAGTTTAATACCGTAAAACAAACATAAAAGACTGGCCAATTATTACAACAGGCATATCCCAACTTGTCACAGATGTTGTGGATTGTGTATCACGGATGCATTAACAGAGAGTTCTAATCATATGTTGGCACTCTTTACCACACAATTTTCCTTTTAATTAGTGGTAAAAATTGGCTGGTATTAAGGGTTAAACCTACGGCCACATAGCAGTTGGTTCAACTCTCAGTGACAACAATAAATTTTGGTCAAAACAACAACAACAACAACAACAACAAAAAAAGCTTGTGAAGGAGAGTGAACATGCATACACTGGGATTTAAATACTTTAGCTCTATAAATTCTAGTGCCAGTGAAACAATGATTTATGAGCAGGGAGTGTCCCTCCAAACCAGAGTTGTGTGCAGGTTCCAACTTTTTTGAACAGCTCTTGCTTATTTCCTTTCAGTACATACACATTCCTTTCCTAAATGTTAAAACAAACTTAACTTTGCTATTTAAATAGAGGTCCATTGATGTATCTAACTCATGCAAGAAAACCAGCATATTAGTCAACTTGAAATTCCACTATAAAACAAACAAAACCAACCCTTAAGCATTGTAGCAGACATGCTCACAACATGCGCTGCACTAATATTCCATTTGATTGGCTTGCCTGTTCACTGTCACCATGGTATGTTATCATGCCCATCATCACCCAGTAGTAGTAGCATTTTAAGCACAATTCGGTAAGGTATAGTCACAAAAGGAAGCCATTGAAGTCAAAAGCCACAGTTCTCACTCAACTGAATGCATAGTTGTAATAACCTTTTACCTAGAATCTGGGCTGAATAGGCACTTGAGTCCATGTCTTTTGTGTGCCACTTTCTTCAAGCGGGGAGTCAATGTGATGGTGCCATTTTTTTGGCTACTGCTTAGACTCCATACATAGCAAATACCCTACACACATAACAGTACACACACACACACACACACACACATCCAAATACATACATGCACACACATTACATATACACATATACATACATAAATAAATACATACACACAATCAGACAAGATTACTGAATACATATGCACTCAGAAAGACAGTCATAGAAAGTGAAGCCAACATACAAGAATGCCCATTACCTTACTGTTGGTAGCTGCTAAATACACACCGTCCGAATCAATGTGTGTACTCAAAATAGAAACATCTGATTCTGGAATCTATAGACACACCAGTTTTATCAAAAGGCATTATAATATAATTTATATTATAGTATATATACAGTAATATAAAAATTTTATGTCATAAATTGTACCAGATTGAACACGAGGTACATTTAGTAGTTGCTAGAATCATTTTATAAGAGTCCTTGGGTTAAATAATACACATTATATTGTATATTCAATCTCCTCTTATCTGGGCACCTCGGGACCTGAGGTGCCTGTATTTCAGAAATGCCCATTAAACAGGGAAAGACAGAGTTTTCTCCAAATACACGTTAAACCAATTCAATAAGCTGCTTTTTTTTTGCACAGTCCTCTTTCACTTGCAATCCTAAATAGGCTTCCCTTTAACTTTCTGGAACTAGAAATAACCGGTTTGCGGTGCCATGATTGGTAATGGTGGTCAAATTAGCGACTTTGCGAGGTAAGAATTGATTAATTGAGTGTCTAACTGGTGCCCGGTAAAGAGATGTGCCCGTAATTGAGGCATCCGGATAAGAAGGGGTTGAGTGTACATAGGATATTCTTCCTCGAATATTCCAGCATCACGTGAGTGTTCAATATGTTTCCATATTGAATGCTCCCACACACCCGTGCGTAGTTCCGGACAATTGTGTACGGTGGAGTTACCTCTGAACAATGAGTTACCTCTCTACAGTGCTTCCAGCTTAAAGAGTGGATTTTTTTTAGCTTTTTGGTTAAGGTTGCTAATTCTGCTATAATTTCTCAAGTATGTGTAATAGAAAGCTAAAAATTTGTATTATTATACATTAATGTCATATTAACATACAGACAAAAAGAGAAATTATTTTTCCTTATCTCTATAACTAGGTATACTGATACTTTAATACCTGAAGTTTCATATGAGCTGATTTTGTGGGCACACGAAATTTGAATCTCGAAATATTTTAAATTTTAAGAAAAAAAAGTGTTTAAGCCAGGATTTTTGAATTTATTGAGTTATATCTCTAAAAATTTGACACATGATGTAAAATTGCCTTAAAATTGTTATCTATAACTTTGGTAGCTATACCTTGAAAATTAAGTGAGTTGTGGCTGTTTTTCACCAAAAATTTTTTACGCACGGCAGGGGTCATCAAAGTTAAAAAGCGCATGCGTATTTGTGTCATAAAGGTACGAGGGCGCCAGTTTACCGCTAATTGTTGCACGGGTATGGCTGATTTAGCTACGGTTGTATCTCAGGCCCTAGGTATCAAGTTTTACGGCGCTACTGCCTATCACGGCCAGCGTTTTAGCTGCCGTCTGGAGCTGCACAACCCGTAGGACTCCAACTGCATCGCCCTGATGTTGTCAGAATACCGAATGCTGGGAGCCTGGGGAGTATTAAACTCCTTCAGCTTTTCTTCAGCTCATGAAAAAGAGGACCTTTTGGATAGGCTTGGCTCCAAGTTAGTAATACCAGCCAACAATTCTGACTGATTTCGACTTCACTTACTGCTGCTAGTAGAACGATGAGAATCCATACAGCCGCTTGCAGTTAGGGAAAGTCCTGTATTACCACTTAGGGAAATAACCGTTCGACCTTAGCTCGTTAACTAGCTACGTTTAATGACGAACTACCGCAAAATTTTGACGTCAACAAAAATGGCATAAAATATATTAGAGCGAATGAGAAAAGTGCTGCTCTCCGTTTTCCATTCTCTAAACAGGCAGTTTTACTATTGTAAACATTATTGGGATGATGAAGAAAAGGCATGTGTATGTTAAATGACTGTAGTGAGGGTCTATACAGTAGTTTAAAAAAATCCACTCTTTAAGTTGGAAGCACTGTATTTTGCTGTTTAGGAAAAATATCCAACGTACAATAAACAATTTATTCACTCGTCGGACAACATGGGAATGACAGGTCACTTTCACACAAGTATTTTAAAGCATGTATAATACTTATACGTGCTCTTAAATATCTCTCCATATTGTATGCTGACTTATGCAATAATACATACATACATACACCTGTATATAGGTTAAGTTAGTCTCGCATAGCCAGACCCTTTACCACCCTTTACCTCCTACACGGGAGGAGGAAAGGGTCTGGAACACTGCCATTGACTCAGCGGTTCTAGCTCCACCCAGAAGTTGGTGGAGGTAATTAGGCTTTAGCACTATGAATAACATTAAGTGACCGTGTGCAGTAAAGGAAAACTTCATTTAAAATTGTGAGAGAATATTTTTATTCTGCAAAATGGATCAATGCTGTCTTTGCAGTCAAAATGTATTCATTCTTTCACTAGACACGAGTAACCCAGGCCTAGATGTAACCCAGGCCTAGATGTAACCCAGGCCTAGATGTATCCCAGGCCTAGATGTAACCCAGGCCTAGATGTAACCCAGGCCTAGATGTAACCCAGGCCTAGATGTAACCCAGACCTAGATGTAACCCAGGCCTAGATGTAACCCAGGCCTAAGGTAACCCAGGCC
>WLWD01004847.1_pt1 | contig 22246 bp, 14 predicted proteins | sample 6712731 | NCBI WGS metagenome assembly WLWD01 (sample SAMN12718690, study PRJNA576275) | sponge metagenome | isolation source: marine sponge | host: Mycale hentscheli | place: New Zealand: South Island, Marlborough, Capsize Point | collected 2014-11-01
ACCATGAATTGGGTAAAGTACAGTGACCATGAATTGGGTAAAGTACAGTGACCATGAATTGGGTAGAGTACAGTGACCATGAATTGGGTAGAGTACAGTGACCATGAATTGAGTAGAGTACAGTGACCATGAATTGAGTAAAGTACAGTGACCATGAATTGGGTAGAGTACAGTGACCATGAATTGAGAATTGAGTAAAGTACAGTGACCATGAATTGGTTAAAGTACAGTGACCATGAATTGGGTAAAGTACAGTGACCATGAATTGGGTAGAGTACAGTGACCATGAATTGGGTAGAGTACAGTGACCATGAATTGAGAATTGAGTAAAGTACAGTGACCATGAATTGGTTAAAGTACAGTGACCATGAATTGGGTAAAGTACAGTGACCAGGAATTGGGTAGAGTACAGTGACCATGAATTGGGTAAAGTACAGTGACCAGGAATTGGGTAGAGTACAGTGACCATGAATTGGGTAGAGTACAGTGACCATGAATTGGGTAGAGTACAGTGATAATGAATTGGGTAGAGTACAGTGATAATACAGTGATAATGAATTGGGTAAAGTACAGTGACCATGAATTGGGTAAAGTACAGTGATAATGAATTGGGTAAAGTACAGTGACCATGAATTGAGTAAAGTACAGTGACCATGAATTGGGTAGAGTACAGTGACCATGAATTGAGTAAAGTACAGTGACCATGAATTCGGTAAAGTACAGTGATAATGAATTGGGTAAAGTACAGTGACCATGAATTCGGTAGAGTACAGTGACCATGAATTGGGTAAAGTACAGTGACCATGAATTGGGTAAAGTACAGTGACCATGAATTGGGTAAAGTACAGTGACCATGAATTGGGTAAAGTACAGTGACCATGAATTGAGTAAAGTACAGTGACCATGAATTGGGTACAGTACAGTGACCATGAATTGGGTACAGTACAGTGACCATGAATTGGGTACAGTACAGTGACCATGAATTGGGTACAGTACAGTGACCATGAAGTGGGTAAAGTACAGTGACCATGAATTGGGTAAAGTACAGTGACCATGAATTGGGTAAAGTACAGTGACCATGAATTGGGTAAAGTACAGTGACCATGAATTGGGTAAAGTACAGTGACCATGAATTTGGTAAAGTACAGTGACCGTAAAGTACAGTGATAATGAATTGGGTAAAGTACAGTGATAATGAATTGGGTAAAGTACAGTGACCATGAATTGGGTAAAGTACAATGACCATGAATTGAGTAAAGTACAGTGACCATGAATTGAGTAAAGTACAGTAACAGCAAGGATTAGGTAAAGTGTGACAGCTACGAGATTAGGTAAAGTAGGCCAGCAAGGATTAGGTGAAGTGCATCAGCAAAGGTTAGGTAAAGTGCCTAGCATGGATCAGGTAAAGTGTATTCAGCAACTTTAGCAAGGATTAGGTAAGGTGTCTGCAAGATTTAGGTGAAGTGTGCAAGCAAGGATTAGGTAAAGTGGGTCAGCTAATCCTTGATGACGGTGTTGCTGACACTCTTCACCTAATCCTTGCTGATGCATAATCCATGCTGATGCACTTGACCTAAAGACCCTTTGGCATAACAAGATAATTTGAACATTTTGGTAAAGGGTCATTACCATGTACACGGCTTATTTGCGGTGTGCGAGTAAATTAGTGCAGAAGCAATAACAAGTACTGGGCCCTGGCCTTCATTTAGATAGTCCATAAAGATGCAAGTTTACAATCAGGGGGCGAAACTTTTTTCTATTGCATTGAAAAATAAAGCAAATATAAAGGAAAATGAATGATAACTTCGAATAATATTGGTACTATCAGTCAAGATAATTTAAACGGCAATCCTTCGTGATGTCCTGCTCCATGTAATTTCTTATCTTCAAGTTCACTCTCACTTAGTTTAACTTTACTCTATGCGCTACTTTCATTAGAAAAGATAAGCTTAAATCTTTCGAACAGCTTCTCAAGGCAACTTTTAATTAACTTTGTTGGTGAAAAGCTTTATTTTACAGAGGCAGTCATAACAGGAACACAATTCCCTCAAATGATATCCACTCAAATTTGAATATATACTTTGTTGGCATGTAATTGACAACCAGCTCTTTCAGCTGAAGAGTGTCAAATGATCTTGCCTGTTAATTTTCTTCGAACATGTCAGAGTAGTGCAAGGGAAGTGGGAAGGGGAGGGGTGGTGGGTGAAATTCAGCCAAGGGGGGATGGGCAGTGGATGAAATTCAGCTGGGGGAAGAAGCAGTGGGTGAAATTCAGCTAAGGGGGGCTGGCCCCCCAGGCTCCACCTTAAATGAAGCCCTCTGGGCCTGTTTTGGGCGCGAACTATTTCAACGAGATACGATAATTCTTGCTGATAAAATTTTAATACCTCATCCGTGCTGACGTACACTTTACAGATCGTTGGTGGTACACTTTACCCAGTCTCTTTGGTGGTGCACTTTACCCAATCTCCTTGGAGGTGCACTTTACCCAATCCTTGGTGGTGCACTTTACCCAATTATTGGTGGTGCACTTACCCTATTCTTGGAGGTGCACTTTACCCAATCTTACCCAATCTCCTTGGAGGTGCACTTTACCCAATCCTTGGTGGTGAACTTTACCTAATCCTGGCTGACACACTTTACCTAATCCATATAGATTATGCTGCAAATAAACCTAGCTACGATAGATTTTCTGCTCGTGAAAATTTCATATTATGGTGTAGGAGATTTTTGAGAGTTTATTTCTCTTTCTGAAGAGCATGGGAATTCTAAATTTAATACAAGTCAGTCCTTGAATACTACTTACTCTAAAATACAACTTTCAGGTATTGTAGGCAGAAATTACTATAATCTGCAGGTTCTAACTGAGAAAAGTGGTAATACTCTGGGGGGGGGGGGGGGGGGGGTTAGAAGGGACTCTTTTTAGTAGTTTCCCTATGCTACGTACTTTTAAAGTTCACATTTGCTACCCATCAGAGTTCTGACTACTCTGACAAAGTTGAAAATAGTCCTACAAAGTTGAAACTAGTCCATTGTAGAGAATCTGTGCTCCCTTGAAAGCATCAATTGAATAGGCTATTTATTTTATCGTCTTTGTTGTAATAGAAGGGAAAGTGATTTTTTCGTTTATACTCCTATTCGCTCATTGTATACCTAATTGATAGACTACCCTTTACCTAATTTGTGCCGACATCCTATAGATAATTTGTGCTGACACCCTTTACCTGGTTTATGCTGATACCCTTATGTGTTATGCCGATACTTTTCAGGTGCCTTTACCCAATCACACTGACACCCTTGGTCTGATACTTGCCCGTTTTGTTTATACTGATATATTCTAAATTATTCTGATATAAATTATATTTATACCAAGTAGCTTTTAGACTCCTCAATATCCTTTTCTTCAATAATTGGAATTACGTGTGAGAAAAAATTCTAGCTAGTGCTGAATACAATAAGACTTTTTTTTTTGTAATAATGACAATAGGGTTGTTCATAACTCTTAATTTTCTGTATCTCAGAAGCCTTAGCTAACAATTTTCTGATTCCACTGTAAGAATTTTCTGATCAACTTTTCAGATACGTAGACAAATTGGCACAAATGAATAGAACTAATTAAAATATCTAACTCATAGCAAGACCTCCAGATTATTTGTATTTATGACCTGTTGGGTAATGATATCTCTGTAATTTGATTATTTGTTGTTGTTGTTGTTGTTTTTCATTGTAATAATGAAGTATGTTTTCTCTTATAGGCCAGAATGTAGAAACTGAACCTAGTGATGAAGGTAAGGCAAATATTTGTGAATATTTTGCATTATATTAATTCTTACTGTTGTTTGTGTACATTAGATCAAGTGACCGAGTATTTATTTGCGGATGAAGGCAATGAAGACAATTAGAGACTTAATTTAACAATTACCGCATTGCTTGTTTTATTTGTTTGTTTGTTTTGAAGCTATTTCCAATTAAAAATTCTGTTGAGTTGATTAAACAAGTTATCAAGTGGGTTACAACAGTGGTTTTCATGCAGTTGGCAAACTTATACAAGGGGGTTATCACAGAAGTTCCAGACCTGTCAGTGTGGTTACCAAGGCGTTGCAGATCAGTTATAGATCTTTAAATACCAAGAGATCACACATACTTTACCAATCAAGAGATGAGATCACAAATACTTTACAAACTAAGAGATCACACATACTTTACCAACCAAGAGATCACAGATCTTTATCAACCAAGAGATCACAGATCTTTACATACCAAGAGATCACAGATACTTTACCAATCAAGAGATCACACATACTTTACCAAGCAAGAGATCGCACATACTTTACCAACCAATAGATCGCACATACTTTACCAACCAAGAGATCACACATCTTTACCAACCAATAGATCGCACATACTTTACCTACCAAGAGATCACACATACTTTACCAACCAAGAGATCGCAGATCTTTATTAACCAAGAGATCACAAATCTTTACATACCAAGAGATCACAGATACTTTACAAATCAAGAGATGGCACATACTTTACCAACCAAGAGATCGCACATACTTTACCAATCAAGAGATCACACATACTTTACCAACCAATAGATCGCACATACTTTACCAACCAAGAGATCACACATCTTTACCAACCAAGAGATCGCACACACTTTACCAATCAATTGATCATAGATCTTTACCAACCTAGAGATCACACATCTTTACCAACCAAGAGATCTCACATACTTTACCAACCAAGAGATCACAGATCTTTACCAACCTAGATATCACACGTACTTTACCAACCAAGAGATCACACATACTTTACCAATCAAGAGATCATAGATCTTTACCAACCTAGAGATCACACATCTTTACCAACCAAGAGATCGCACATACTTGACCAACCAAGAAATCACATATCTTTACCAACCTAGAGATCACACATACTTTATTAACCAAGAAATAGAAGACAATCTCCAGGATTAAGGTATAGGACAATAAGACAAAGAGTAGGTTTAAGACAGATAATAGTTAGCAGGTAAAGATTAAGGACAATCGCCAGGACTGCAATATGACAACTAGTAGGAAAAATGACATTAGGATTAAGATTTGGACAGTCAGCAAGATTAAGATAAAGAACTATCTTACAAGCTTAAACTAAATTGGTCATTGGATAAAATATTCTATAGAACTTGATAAACATACTGATGACTTGTGTATGCTACACAAACACACAAATCTCTACACTTTTTACATGCAACGACAAAATATAAAGTAAACGTTATGAATAGAAAAGTCTATGCCAAAACACTTACACAAGCTAATAACATCATCACCAAAACTTTTACTCCCATAAGACAAATACATATCCAAAAAGCCATATCCATAAAGCCAGTAAGTAGCTTCTTACCCGATAGGAGAAGCACATGACAACAGAATGAGACGTGACATCCATTGCTTACATCTACACTGAATTAGACCCCTACATCACAAATGGTAAACATTCAACAACTAACAGTGAGCATAGTGACAAATAAAAAATGAGCAAACCTTATACATGAATGAAGTACCAAAGGTGTGAACCCTCATCGCTACTCTACACTATAGTCTGTCCAAGTTGAGTTGGCACGACCGCAAGTGCGGTAAATGAGGAATGCATTTAGTACTTAACAAGAAGCAATTTAGTCATGTGAATCCAAGTCAATTAAGTGCACAAACGTCAACGTTGTCGTGAAAATGGGGCGGTAGCACAGGTGCACATTAATTCTGTAACTATTGTAAGAAAGAAATTTAGTGAAGTTTGTGGAGTTTTTCAGGCGCTATACAGCTTATCTCGTAAGTTTTCAACTATATTTATGTTTCTATGTTTTTTATTTTTTTCTCTTGTAATTTGTTTCTTGGCTCCAATTGCATTCAATCTGATGCAAATTGGAGGTTAACTGGAATAGTATATAAACCTGTAGCAAAGGCTTAAAAAATATTCACCTGGCATATTAAATAATCTGAATTATTAAAATTCAATTTTGCTTTGGTTATCTAGCACAAATTTCAACAAAAGGAACTTTACTAACACTTGAAGTAACCATCATTATTGGCTGATCAACACAACCCATGCATACTGCAATATCCTCATCATAACACACACATACACACACACACAGAGTTCTATGTCCTTAGATCATAATTGTAATTAAATACATTTTGATAGCAGACTGAAATTTATACTTTTATGGGTCATGCTGGTTACAGATCATATTTGTGCATACAAAATAGCCTCAAATAAATTTTATCCCATACATACCTGAGTACACCTGTCACATCTCACTTCAATGAAATGTGTGTATGTGTAGAAAATGTAGTTACAGCAACTTCACTGAACTCAATTACAGCTGCTCAGGTTTTCCAGGTACAACCACCAGGTCTAACCACACACAACCACATACATAAAGCTCAGACTGAACTTTGCAACACATGTACACACTGCAACCAAAGATCAGCTCAGTCTCTTTTGAAGGTGTAAAAAAAAATTAGTGAACCAAAAATCAAACATAACATGGTAATAGCCTCCTCAATTTATGGAATAAGTGTTTGTTTACTTTAAGTCCAAACCAACTAAATACCTTGTTTCTCAACAGCATCTGCCTGGGTGATGCAGCCACTGCTTCAAAATTTATTATGCAGGTCACACCCACTGCTCCACTACTACCTCATACTTGCTATATGCAATTCAATTTTTTTCTTATAGAAGTCAACTATATTAAATAATGGATAATGACTTCCTCCCTCATCACATTTTCCAATATAGTTGATGAGAAATATAGTCTGGTGGCTTAGTGAAATTACCGTTTTTTGGCGGACAAAAGGATCAAATTTTGCATGAATTTTTCTTTAAACTTCATAAATATTATTAGCCTAGGAGCCCCACCCAAAATTTTTAATTAAGCCCACTAATTACAAATGGCCGCCAGAGCATTTATTGTTATTTATGCTTTAAATATTCTGTTTTTAGGAGCAATTATTATTATGCAAGAATTATTGTATAGCTAGTTAACATGTTAAATTTCAAGTTTAAAACATAGATTGATAATAATTGAATATTTATGGCTGCATTAGCAACTACACAGTGGTGAGCAGCATACATTAACTTTGGCACAATTATATCTACAGTAATCTCCTTTGCAGGCACACTTAAAAAAACTTCTGGTATGCTAAGCCAGACCAGTTCTCAACACCGTGCAGCAGCAATTTTTGACCAAATTCACTTGGATTTGAAATTACTTGGTGGGGTTGAGTGCAAGAAGTCCATATTCCAGCCTGGTATTTACTTACTATGTTAATGTTTAGGCTCTTACAGCTAAACAATTCCTCTCTGGCCCCATCACTGAACTCAAACTGGTCTTATCCTATGGCACAACTGTTAATCTTTCTATCTTTTGAAAGTGATTGGAGCTGCAACCCAGAAAGTGATATTCATAACTGAGGTCAAATTTTTCCAGGGTTTGCACTATAGGAAACTGAAAAAGGCCGATTCCAATTCCATAAAATGACTTTACTGTAGTTGTTGAGTTGGGGTTATGGTCAGAATTATCCAGAGCACCAACATTGAATAATCTATCTGTAAGACAGGCCGGGGCCACAACTCCTTTTTTTATTGTTCAGATACTGCTGCAGCTATCATACTTTCAATTTGTAAACTTTGTCATATGAAATACAAATTCACATGTGATAAGTTGTTCAATGAGTTTCTTGCTCCAAGCCATGTGGTGAACATTTAGACCAATGTAAATGGGAAGACGTGGCTCAAGATCAGAGGAATGCCTTGTTTCATGGTGCAAGATTCAGAAGCTTTCTTATATGCTAAAATGACTTGACCTACAGTTAGTCATGCCTGAGTTTCACATCGCCCTTGGTCTTTCAAATTAGTACCATTGAAAATTAAAGGAATATGATATATGAGGCTTGAAGGACGAGACTCCTGTAGGCAATTAGATGGAAAGGAACCATTGAACTTGAAAGGGCTGATCAATAATTATTGTAGCAGCCTTGGCTAAAATGGTAGCATCTTCAGAAAACGTCCCCTTCTGTAAAGCCTCCCTAAGCATATCTTGGACAGCCTTATTGAATGTGATTATGGTATTTCTGCCATCAAACTGTTCTTGGGCTTCTGGGAATTGTTCCAACAGTCGTTCCTTCAACTTGATTTTATTGTACCCCTTAGAGATATCAAAATCATGAAAACGACTGACCTAGAGGGAATACTGACCTAGAGGGAATACTGACCTAGAGGGAATACTGACCTAGAGGGAATACTGACCTAGAGGGAATACTGACCTAGAGGGAATACTGACCTAGAGGGAATACTGACCTAGAGGGAATACTGACCTAGAGGGAATTCTGACAGTTGAACATTGAAGTTCCAGAACTAACGGCTTTCCCAATGTAGCTAACCAACTCCACAAATACTCTGGAAAGGTTTATATTATTTTCCCCAGTGTGGACCTTCTCTTCTCTGATCGACTTCTGTAATGGTTTCTCAAACTCGTAAGGCACTTAAAGTGATATTTAGCTACCTTTGCTATAAGGTCTCCACCACCAGTATGAACCAGAAGCTTAGAGTCCTGCAACACTTATTATTCATCATAAAATGTTGCTATCGGCAGCAAAAGTAGAAACTTGTGGAGATTACTTTCTTCAGACGTTTTTCACAAAAAAAATGCAGTTGTTAACTTTTACTACACTTGCTGGGTGGTCCCTCTTCGTTGTAGTCATCTACACTCTTGTATTTATGTTTCCTTGCTTTGTTCTGTTTGGAACTGTTAAACTTTAAATGATGAGATTTGTGCCAAGATGCACTTGACAACAAAATCTAATGCACTTGTACTGCCACTAAAAGAAACACATGCAGGAAGGGCATCAGGTCCCTCAGCTCAGCTATGTTGCCTAAAAATCCTTCTCCACATTTTCGCAACTACTTGTACATTGGTCATCGTCATGTGTCATTAATCCTGCCGACAAATGACACATCGTTTCCAATCTAACTCCATGTAATACTCCACATAGCACAGTTGCATGAACCTAGCCAGACACCAAAGGATGGCTATGTAATGGCTTAGTTTTTACTACTTCACACTTTAATTGTGAGTGTTTTCCCTATAATTGACAATTTTTCACACTTGTTATTACTTTAATTCACCAAACTCCAAACAGTTGTCCGATATTATTTTTGATTGGCAGCCATCTTGCTTTACGAATGCATTTCATGAGGGCTCCTAGGCTAAAATTCTTTAGTAGGCCCTAAGGAACAACCACACAAAATTTTATGCTTTTGTCCAATGGAAACTGGTAAACTTGCATAATGACCCTAAGCCACCTGACTAATAAGAAATGTAGTTTGTGTGGCCCTATTCTCAGTCATAATGAGATTGTGGTTTCTAACTGCTAATATACAGTGGCAAGTGAGTATGATAGAAAGATAACTTAAAATGATGATGATGCCAATTTGTATCAAAGATAAACATATAAAAAATAACTTGTTTCAATTTACACCATAATATAGTACACCAACAAGCCAGCTATAAAACATCTGTTTCACTAATAAAGACATGTGAAAAATTACATTACAGAGGCTTTGGTATTCAATCTCAGGCATCAAAAAGAAGGTGAGTGTTACAACTTGTGAAAAATACAAGAAATTATCCATATAAAAAATAGCAGAGACTACATCATAAGTTAAATTTGTATCCCTATGTATAATCAATGCATGAACACCTGTTCAAACTACTGCAGTCTTTACAGTTTCACCTGATGTCAGTCAACTATATAGTTAAATAATTTTTAATAAACATTTACCAGGGTTTGCAACATTGTAAAAGTAATAAAGTAAACATTTCAAGTTATGTAATACGAAATCAGAAAATAAAAAAATTCCAGAAGTCTATAATACAGGCTCCCATTGTACTTACAGCAACTTGCAAGAGGTTTTTCTTCTTTTTTCTTTCTTTACTTGTAGCAGACTCAAGGTAGAATAACATCTTGTCTTTGGCAAAAAAAAATAAAAATAATAAAATAATAGCTAGTATTTTGTTCAGTTAGTTGCTGTATCATACTCATTTCTCATACTACTCTGCTTGCTTCTTCCTACGATAATTGTTAAATAATTAGTATATCAATTCTGAACTGATTTATTTAGCATAGTTTCTAAGTAGCGGCATATTCAGGCTTTTCAACCCTGAACAGAAGCAAAACTAATTCAGTACGTGATAATTAAAAAAAAAAGAAAAAAAAAAGCTCTGTTAGAAATGTAAAATAGATTATGTTATTTAGCATCCTTAGTTCTACCATAAACGAGACGATTAAGTTATATGCAACTAGCAAATTAAACATACTAATCTTAGCTACATTACCAACACCAAAAGAAAGCTCAGGTTAAAGTATTTGGTGACCGAATCACCAAACCTTATTATAATGATACAACTAAGTACCCAACGCAACATATAAAAAACATACAGTCAGTCACTAGTCTCATAAGAGCTAGCGTACACGCAGTTTCCATGAAATAAACTCTAGCCCCTTAGCATACGCCGCTTCTCTAGTCTCCTTCTCCCGCCGCTCCAGCAAATTCCATCGGCGGCAGAGAGGTGGGCCGGGGGCGAGACCCCATATAAAGCGCCCTCAGAAGGCGTGGACTGTTGTTATAGTTACAGTTACTTAAAAAACAATCCGATAGTTCACTGATCTTTTGTAAAGCACTTAACCTTATATAATACAGAAAGCTAATCTGTTAACGTTTAGCTGTGTAGTTAATAATAATGATGAAAATATGAACTCAATTGGCATCACCCTGTCAGCAGCTAAAATTCCCTCCAGATTGGAACCTCCTTGCCCCTCCAGATGATGGTAAAAAAAAAAGATGGCAAGACTTTAGAGCCATGGAGTGCTGGGAGACCATTAGTGTGGGATACCACTTGTCCAGACACTTTTTTGCATTATCTTACAGGAGACACGTCACCAGAGATACATGTTGTGTGGCAGCTTTTTGTTGTTGATTATTATTATTATTATTATTATTATTATTAATATTATTATTATTATTATTATTTCCCTATATTTCATTCATTCAGGAGGCATCGCTTGTGTTATAGCTAGTTACAGTTACTGAAAGAAAAAAAAAATCTGATAGTTCACTGCAATGAGGCGCTTAATCTTATATAATACGATGAACTATTTTTTCCCTTCTGTAGAGGTAACTACAAATTTTATTCAATCAATTAGTCATTATTGATATTAACCAGGTTGAGACATTTGAAATCACTATATTATAATACTTGATAGTGTTACTGATGTTAGCTATATAGTTATTTCGTCCTTATAGTTTTTGGTAATTGTTAATAGTGTAAGTTTTGGTAAGTCACCTTGAACACCATAATCACTTCTCCAGATAGACTACACTCAGCTGTGATGCACTTTGTGCTATTAGACACAACTTAAGGCTATTTGCTTCACCAAGACTCCTATAAAAAGTTGGCTGGCAGTCTTATATAGATATGTAACCTTCATGGTAGCTTCTTGGCCAGTTCTAAGGAGTCACAGTATAAGGACAGTTTATCATTCATACATTGTATTCCATGGCAATATTATAGCTTATTAAATTCCTTGCCAGCATGTACGCTACAACTGAATATTAATTGAGTGGAGTTTGTGTTTCCCACAATGTTTATGGAGGAATCATAAGGAGTTGATGAACTAGTCAAAACCTATATGATCCCCTCACAACATAAGGTAATGTTATTATCGCTAGAAGTTCACTGGGACAGCACTTCAGTACTCTTTTTCATATCTGATAAAGTTATAGCAATCACATAACAGTTATCAAAGTCTAGGTACAGTAGAAATAACAATAATGGCAGGAAAAAAAATTTGCTTGATGACTGTGGGTTCAAGAAGAAGTGCATAAATGAAGTGGGATATGATAGAATGCAGAGCAGCAGGTGTAAACAAACAAGTTAAGCTGGAATGTTCACAGCTTCTTTTCCAGTCATCTTGAGGAGGCAATTCATCCTTCTCTGAAAGATCTGTTGGCATGATAAAGGGCATATGATTATCCAGTTGAGCAGTAGCCTTTCTCCTCTGCCCTTCCTTCTTCAGCCCTCCCTCTGCCTCATTCTCCAGCCCTGCTATGCACTATCCCATTCAGCTACTCCTGTACTATGTGGTCACACACCACGCCTACTTCTCTGTTCTAATCGTCCTGTCACTCCATCATCTTGGACCATGAGCAGGCTTTCGCATCGGCAATCCTTTTAAGTTTCACACAAACACAACACGCACAGTAAAAGTACAGTTATACCATTTTACAATTATAAATACTCAGATATGTACTTGATACACTAAAAATCTCTACACAGAATAAAGGTGACCCTTATTGACACCACCTATCACAAAGTTCAATTGAAACCAAGCAAGGTTATTATTTAACTATGGGAAGAAGTCAGTGTGCTACAATATATTACAGAGTGTGAAATGATTATTGGCGAGCTAGCGTAGCGAGCGAGACACTTACAGGGGTAAAAATGAAAAAATCGGGGATGTTTGTTTATTGGCGAGCGAGCGTAGCGAGCGAGACAGTATTAGGGGTGGATAATGCAAAATCGGGTATATGTTATATATATATGGATGGTACGTATGCTCTTTCAACGCGCGCGCGGGGAACGTTTTTCTCCAAAAAACACGGCTATTTAGGCTTCACTCCAGTTTATTCTGAAACTACTACAGCATTAAGCAAACCTTACTTTATACTTAAGCTCCAAAGTATGAGAAAATTCCTGCTAAAACGCTTGTTTTCAAGACACAAAAAGTTGATTCGACAGGTTACTATGGCATTGAAGACCCTTTTCCAGACTTAATTTCAAAACTTCGCCGTTTATGGGGGGATACGGAGTGCCGGTTGTTGGTTGTCAAGAGCCGTTGGTAGTCAGAATGCCGTAGTATTAATGCTATGGAAGCTACTACTTCTCGAGGGAAGCTGAGATAAGTACGCAATTCCATTTGTTAGCTAAATATGCAAAATTAACTCTGGCCTTTATTTTTTGTAGCTAAGAGCTAGTCAACAGTGACTGGTAAATTCAAATAGTCAGATTGGCTCAAATTTGGTACTACAAAAGTTACCACTGCTCAAGAAAATGAGGTAAGAAAGTAATTTTGTATTTGTGTGCTAAAATGGATTGTCTTTTGTTTTTGTAGGTGAGAGCTTGTTGTCAAGAATTCAAGGTAATTCAGATGGTCAAAGTAACTTCAATTTGATACTACAGAAGTTGTCAATACTCAAGAATGATGTAAGTAGTAATTCCATATTTGTTGGCTAAAATTACAAATAATAACACTGGTTTATTTTTTATCGTAGCTGAGAGCTTGTTCAAGAGTTACTGGTGATTGAGATTATCAGAATGGTTGATGTTTGATACTACAAAAGTTACCATTAACCAGGTAAGAGAGTGATTTTGTATTTGTTTGCTGAAATCAAATGTCATAACTGCTATTATAGTGTTTGCATGAAGAAAGCTAAAAATAGTAACATTTTATGTTACCTAACTATCAGGCTCGCTCGCCATTTGTGCTCAAGCACACCACTAGTTTATTTGTATATATGTTTGGACGTACGTATGTCATTTTGTACTTTGACCCTCGCGTTTTTGTGTTAGTTACGTGGTCGACCCCATCCCAAATTGCACTAAACAGAATCCTCTGGTTTATCGATCAGTACCCGTATCACCCTAGAAATTGAATTGTTTACCGTTTTGAATTCTTTGCGGGTGCAGTTCAAACTTGAAAACTTAAGGGACTTCCATTTCTATTCCAGTTAGTGGTGGTGGTAAGTCAATGCGCTCTTTGTCATGGTTATAAGCCGTGCGCAACAGTATTTACTTGAAAATACATTGTCCACTAGACTACCACTAAGGTAAGTCTGTAGGTGCATGTCCAGTTGTGTCAAAGCATTGTGTGTTACAACCACTACTTAGCTAAAGAATATCACAAAGAAAACGTTTAAATAACGTGTATTGTTTTGTTGTTGTTTTTTTCCTTCAATTCAAGCAGTTGCAGAGAGTTGTTACTATGGCACTGAAAACCCTTTACCCTGTATGCTAAATTAAAAAACTGGACCTTATTTTCAGTAGCTTCAGTGTTAGAAGTCAATAAAAATAGTATAGTCTTTAGGCTCGCTCGCCATTTGTGCTCAAGCACACCACTAGTATAGTATCATAGTAATGGAGCTAATAGTACATTAAAAATGTATGTGAAAAATCGCTGTTCAATTGAAATCGCACGGGGAAAGTGAAATAGCGCGGGGAAAGTGAAATAGCGCGTAACTAATTGAAATGCCTCGGTAACTAAGTGGAAACTAAGTGAAATACCTCGGTAGCTAAGTGAAATAGTATGGGTAAGTGCGCACACGTGCAGTGTTAACCTTGGAAACGCACAGCTCGAGTAGTTTTTAGTTGGAGACGATGTCATTCTCTACCACCACAGAAGCTCTACCCGTATTAGACGGAATGTTTTTCAATGGATCAGGAGGAGCCGAGCCGCACGTTGAAAACGAAGTTCCAGCGGAAGCTAATCCTGAAATAAGAGATAGTGAGTGAACGATATAATATAGCTACAATTGCAAATGACTTTTTAAAAAGCTGGCCTACTATTAGCGAGTGATAGCACGGGTAACCTGTGCTATTAGGGATCAATAGCACTCGTAAAGCAATTGAAATAGCGCTCTGCTTCGCCTCGTACGTTACTCGTGCTATTAATCCCCAATAGCATGATTACCCGTGCTATTACTCATACAAAAAGCCCAGGTAAGCCCCGGATCTGAGCGATACAATTACATTAATAACTCAGCAAATGCAAATAAAAGTGGGCTGATAGGTACGGTTACAAAAAATTGCCAGGTGAAAATTGCCACATGAACCAACAAAATAAGTCAGCTACAGTGTAATTGTAGTTACTCATTCCTTGACCACAACTATGTTAGTTACCTTCACCCGAATTACTAGCCTTGAATCAGTTCTCAGTCTAAGTTGAAAAAAACCATAGAAGAAATATTTACAGAAACCCTCACATATATGCCCAGGCAAAGGATCACTGCAGGAGATGAATTTCAAGGAATAGCTCGGGAGAACAGAATTGCCAATGATCGTGTATGTGTGACTATGGCCTTCAATAGAATTAATTGAGAGTGAGACATGTCTGCTTGTACAGCTGATCCATCATGATGTTTAGTTTGTATGTGGGTGTGAGTCAGCAAGTTTCACAGCAAACTTCTGCAAATAGCTAGCTAGCTACTTTAGTTATGCTCCAATACAATTATAGATGCAAGTGATAAAATATACTTTATTCTTCTAAAAATTATATAAGTATTGTAGTCTGGATTTTTCGCCTCGTGAGAATGGAGTCCAAAATATTTTGATTAATGAAATAAATTGGTACTAAAAAATTCATCAAACTCAAGTTAATCGACCATGAGTAAAGCGAAGAATCTACCATACTTCTAAGGTAAATAAAAACTGTAAGTTTGCCCAAGTTTGAGTCAAGCAGGGTGGGGAGTTAATGTCCTAACTGAGGAGTGTTCATCCTAGTGCACAAGTTCCAGTGGGGAGGTTCCATCCTAGGACGACAACACCCCCAAAGCAAACCTCTGCAAATAGCTACTTCAGTTCTGCTCCAATATAATTATTAATTCAAGTAATGACATATAATGTGATAGCCAATTGCAATAAGTTCGTTGTAAGCTATACACAGTATAAGCTTGTTATAAGGTTTAGAATAGGATAGAGTATAGCTATTCAGCTTATTTTCAAATCAAAATATAGGCAGGTTTCTTATAACGGTGCTTATATCATGGATTATTACGAAATTCAGAGACAATTATGATTTCATTAATTATTATTGTTGTCATTATATTGAATGCATTATATCAAGACTGTAAACAAAAATTGATTTAATTGTTTGAAATAGCTAATACTAAAAGTTAAGTTTCACCACAGTCTCTGCAAGCCAACAGCCATATTCCTGAAAGTGTTTCACTAAATATTCAAAGTAAATATTCTGCATGCCAATAAACATAGCATGTGTGAAAGTATACAAAAATACCTTACTACAATATAAACAGATTTAAAACCCATACTCCACGTGATACATAAGACACGTAAACACATTGTGCAAACACACACACATGATAAGTATAAATCTAAAGTGAACACACACATGATGTGTAGAAGTCTAACTCTCAGTATTACTTCACACTAGCTAGTGATTACATATACCAAAAAAAAAATTATGCCAGTACCAATGTGAATATAATCTATGTTGATATGTAGCTGTCGATAAGTAACTCGTGCAATGAAATTATAGATATCGATGCTGTCTCCTGAGAAAAGCTAAAGTACAAGAGATACATGCCTCAACAGTAGTGTAACACCTAGCACTCCAGTAAACCACTGAGAATATAGTATAAAGCAAACATACAGTGTGACCGTTACAATAAAAGCTTATGATCATAGCTACAGAAGAAGAAAAAAATAATCACTAGTTTTTTCTGAACACAAAACAATTTGAAGTTGAAAAAAATTGGATGGAAAAAAATAAGTTAGGTCCTACTCATTAGCCCCAGCTTCCTTTTCAGTAGCTATCTATGCAGTCCTCACATAACATTTTCATGGCTAACTTGCAAGATTATCTTTAAAATGGAAGCAAAATAATACAAGACACATCATTAATGTTTTCAATAATAATAATAATCACTAGGTCACCTAAGTAATAAGTACTCAGCCCAACATTCTTCACAACAAAACTATTTCCTGTGCAGTTTGCCTCAGACATCCAGAAAAGCACAGAGTAGGTAGTTACAGAAAGAGTGCAAGTTAAATAATAATTTAGCACAACTAAACTAATCAATGTATTAGCTATATAGCTAGCTATATAAATGTAATAAAGTAAACAAATAAAAAATATTGAATGCTTACTCGCTACTTTAATAACAACACTATTAATTTAAGCTGTCATATTGTTAATAGCATCTTCAATAGTACAGTTTTCAATTTTCGCCTTCACACGAACCATCATCTAAATTTAACATTTAATAGCTGGAATAATTCAATGGCTAATGTTGGCAGTTCAATATCTTACTTCTGGTAGCAATACATCTAATGCATATGCAAAAGTACATTCACTGTCAAAATCCTGTGCTGTGGTCATAATTTGTTTCAGTAATGCCGAAACCTATAACGATGCCTCACAAAATAGCATCTAATTAATTAACTACTCTTCATGGGTTACCTGATCACTAGGCCAGTATTTTATTGGTCCGTATTTGTTGGCATACTTTAGCTTCTGCTTTTGCTTATTTGTGCCATGGTGATAGACAAAATGATGTGCGGATGGAAGTTTCCCTGCCATTAATTCCACCATTAGAGGCTATGAAAAGATTTTATATAAATCATTGTATAATAACCACTGCTTTTACCCTCATACCTACAGGAGTCTAACCTCTTCAGATATTTGTCCATATGAAAACTTAGTTGTAGAACATGATGTACAATACCATTCTTCTTGTTCTTTAAATGTTTTGTCTGTAACACATCTTAAATGAAATTTCTTTTCACATTTGACACACTCTAATATTTGCTCTTCTTCGAACATTCTGCAGCTACCACAAACATATATTTTTTTTTGAATTACGTTTTTTCTGTCAGCTTTGCCAGCAGGAAATGGAGGCAAAAACTTGTTCTTTAACGCCTGCATCAAGTGCCCCCTCATTGAATTTTGATCATATTTAAGGTATTCTGGGCTCAACCCATTGCAAATCGCAACTGCATTCGCTATTGCAAATAGCCCACAGTCTGAATAGCCTTTCTGATATCTTAACATATTTTATGGTGATATGATGCTCAGATTGCAGGAGGTCAGCAATTATTGCTTTATTAGAAGTTGATAATCTTGTATTCATGCTGTCATACACTAATATCACATTTGCTGGACATCCAACAGAGGATATCAAGATCCAATGATTACTCAACACGTGTAAACATTGTATAAAATCCTTGCCTTTGTGAACAGAAAATGTTCTCGTGTATTGCAAAGTAGGAGGTTCAAAGCCAGATATATTTGGATGCTGTTTCTTCAAAAGAAACTGAGCCGCACTAACATGACTATCACTGAGCCATTTGTTCGATGCCAGTATCATTTTGTCTTCCATAGTGAGTGAAATACCTTCAACTACTATCCAAGTGCTGTCAGCTGTGAATGAAGGGTTCGTCTGGTCCGTGAGATCTGAAACAACAGCAATGCTTCGTAATTTTGTGATGTTGACACATTCTCTACCTGGATGGCAGTAATGACCACACACATAGCCTGCCTTTTTGCAAGAACATTTGTGACTCCCACATCGTGTCTTGCATTTACAGCTTCTCTTAGTTTGAGTACTCAATAAATTCGACTGTGAAGAAACATACGACTTTCCTTGTGCATCTGATGAAACTACAGAAACAATATTGGTAAATGAAGGATATGACATTGTCACTGGTGATTTTGTCAAACTCATAGAATGAGGTAAAAGTGACTTCGTTGATGTATAAACTTGTTCAACATTTGTTGACAATAAAGGTACCACTGAAGCTAGCATTGAGACCTGTGAAGGTACTGCTGAAGGTAGCATTGACACTTGTGAAGGAACCACTGAAGGTACCACTGGTACTTGTGAAGGAACCACTGAAGGTAGCGTTGACACCTGTGAAGGTACCACTGAAGGTAGCGCTGACACCCGTGAAGGTACCACTGAAGCTAGCATTGAGACCTGTGAAGGTACTGCTGAAGGTAGCGCTGACACCTGTGAAGGAACCACTGAAGGTACCACTGACACTTGTGAAGGAACCGCTGAAGCTAGCATTGAGATCATACTTCCACAAGATGATGGGTAATGAGACAGAGGGGGAGGGGGGGGGTTTACCACTTCAACACTATCAACATTGAACAATTCATCAATTGCAGATATTACAAAGAATGGATCAACCATGGTACTGCTGAAGGTAGCATTGACACTTGTGAGGGAACCACTGAAGGTACCACTGGCACTTGTGAAGGAACCACTGAAGGTAGCGCTGACACCTGTGGGTACCACTGAAGGTAGCGCTGACACCCGTGAAGGTACCACTGAAGCTAGCATTGAGACCTGTGAAGGTACTGCTGAAGGTAGCGCTGACACCTGTGAAGGAACCACTGAAGGTACCACTGACACTTGTGAAGGAACCGCTGAAGCTAGCATTGAGACCTGTGAAGGTACTGCTGAAGGTAGTGCTGACACTTGTGAAGGAACCACTGTAGGTACCACTGGCACTTGTGAAGGAACCACTGAAGGTAGCGCTGACACCTGTGAAGGTACCACTGAAGGTAGCGCTGACACCTGTGAAGGAACCACTGAAGGTACCACTGACACCTGTGAAGGTACCACTGAAGGTAGCGCTGACACCTGTGAAGGTACCACTGAAGCTAGCATTGAGACCTGTGAAGGTACTGCTGAAGGTAGCGCTGACACCTGTGAAGGTACCACTGAAGGTAGCGCTGACACCTGTGAAGGTACCACTGAAGCTAGCATTGAGACCTGTGAAGGTACTGCTGAAGGTAGCGCTGACACCTGTGAAGGTACCACTGAAGGTAGCGCTGACACCTGTGAAGGTACCACTGAAGCTAGCATTGAGACCTGTGAAGGTACTGCTGAAGGTAGCGCTGACACTTGTAAAGGTACCACTGAAGCTAGCATTGAGACCTGTGAAGGAACCACTGAAGGTATCACTGACACTTGTGAAGGAACCACTGAAGGTAAAAATCATGTACTTTAACTAAATTTGATATAATCGCATCTATATTCTCAGCCTCTTCAGTGTCACTCAATATTTTTGAACTGCCATTCTCTCCACATTCTTCTTTCTCCATCTCAAATGAGACAGCTTTTCGTGCTTCACGATTATAAACCAGAAAAAAAGGAGTAAATTTAGTGGATGCATGCTTAGAGATTCCTTAAGGATACAGTGCAGCTGGTATATTTGTATCCCATTCCTTTTCATTTGAACCCACCACTTTTTTCAGAGTATTTAGAAGAGTTTGGTTAAATCTCTCATCTAATCCATTTGTTTGTGGGTGATATGCACTAGATATACAATGCTTTATATTTGTAGACTTAACCCTTTCGTTCCCAATCCCGCTTTGAAGCGGGTGAAGACCGATTGACTTCTCCGAATTTTAAAAAATAGTTACTTTATAGCTAGAACCTTCAGATTGCATACACAGGTGCCCAATGCATTGGAGAAGCATCTTAAATAGCTTTCAGCCAGGACTGCTTCGACAGTACCTCACAGCAGTTGCGTTTATTTCTTCCTCGGCAAAAAAAAACAACATCGGTTCTCCGTCGAATTTTAAAAAAAGTTACCTTCTTCACAGCAGCTTCATTTATGGATCCAGTCATCTCCAGAGCTTTGTAGAAGCAGCAAAAAATTGCTTGAGCTCAGTAGCCTTCCATAACACATTGAAACAACCGCTTCTTTGCCGACCAAGACTTTGCGGTTTGACTTACTGTCTTCTCCATTTTTTATAAAATCGCCAGTTCAACTGGGGACCTCCCTATTACGTACAGTCTTAGGTAATGCTTATTACATCATAGGAAAAAAGTGAGTGTGTCGTGTGACCCCGGTAACTATGCAAAAAAAATTTTTTTTCAAAGTCATTTTTTGGAAGATGGCGTCTAGAAGTTACAATGCGGTGCAAGTTTTAGACTTGCTTGATGCTGACTCTAGCGACTCGGGATCAAGCGGAGAGAAGGGAGACGACATCTAGGGCTATAGGAGGCCCTGTATCAGGGTTGGTGGACCAGACCCCGTCAACTCTGATACTGAAAATGGGAGTCAAGAAGATGATGAGGTAAGCTTGTCTTTCTCTTGTCTTTCTTTTGAAAAATAGCAAGCTTCTGTTGTGGAAAGGACTTATTTATAGCTATATTGAGATAGAGTAAGCTGTTTAGCTATAATATATATATATATATATTTCATTGAGTTGTGAGATTTGAAAGTGGCTTGTGGTTTTTTGAACAAATTCAAATTTTCAAAAAAATTAAAAAAAGTTTTTACCACATATACTACTAGGACCAGATGTGAATGCAGTCACCGACCGCGATTACGCAGATGAGGGGACAGGAGCAGAGTCTTCCAGTCATGAAGGAGAGGATACCGGACCTGAGTCTTCCAATGATGAAACACGAATAGGCAGCAGGTTCCAGTGATGAAGAAGAGGAAGTGGCTCCTCCTGCTCCGAGTTCTGGACGTCCTCACGGTCGGAGAAGGCGGGAACCGAAGAACAAGAGTTGGGTGGATGAGGTAGGGGGAGAGTGGAAGAAAGATGACAACACACCCATTGATATTCCATAATCTTTTGTGTGAAGGACCACAGACTTTGATATTTGTGGCTGCTCCTCCCCCCCCCCCCTGAACATCCCAAAAGTTGTAATATGTATTGTTATTGTCGTTGTCGTTGTCTGTGTTTTTGTGGTGTTGTAGTGGAGCTTCACACTCTATGTATATGTGTGTGCGTGGAGTTGAAATGTTATTCTGGCGCTTCCAGATCTAACCGGGGAGGGAACGAACTCGGGGGGGGGGAGAGGGGGGTCTTTTCCAATCGGGGCTACTATGCCATGTAAGTTGAATTTCATGTATGTGTGTGTGTGTACACCAGTCAATTTATATTATACATTTATTTTTATGATCTGTATTCACCTGTATCTTCTTTTTTTCTAGTGTGTGTGTGTGTGTATGTGTGTGTGTGCATTTGTGGAATGAGAGAGAGCAACCGTGGACAAACAGTATGTGGCACTTCCGTATGCAACCTGGGAGGGAACTCTGGATCTTTTTGGATCGTGACTACTATGCCCATGTAAGTTGAATTTCATGTGTGTGTGTGTGTGTACACCAGTCAATTTATGTATAATAAATTATACATTTATTTTTATGATCTGTATTCACCTGTAGCTTCTTTTTTCTTGTGTGTGTGTGTGTGTGTGTATGTGTGTGCGTGCATTTGTGGAAAGAGAGAGAGCAACCATGAACAAACAGTATGTGGCACTTCCGGATCCAACCTGAGAGAGAACGAACTCGGTGGTCTTTTTTGGTCTGTGACATCATCCATGCCGGGTAAGTTGAATTTCATTTCAACTTACTGATATT
>WLWD01001593.1_pt1 | contig 22238 bp, 7 predicted proteins | sample 6712731 | NCBI WGS metagenome assembly WLWD01 (sample SAMN12718690, study PRJNA576275) | sponge metagenome | isolation source: marine sponge | host: Mycale hentscheli | place: New Zealand: South Island, Marlborough, Capsize Point | collected 2014-11-01
CCCCCCCCCCCCCCCCCCCCCCCCCCCCCGGGCATGCGCTTGCGCAGCAGATATGTACACGTACCACAGTGATACTTTTCAAAAAATAATAAGCATAATCAATAATTGTCAAACAATGAAACTTGGAATAGTTTCCTGGGATGTGCTTGTACAAATGTATGACAAACTTCATCGATAGGTATCCTTTCCCCATAGTGCATGGCAATAATGGACAGGTCTGATAAGCGTTCTTCAGCCATAGTAGACCTCAAATAAGTCTTTAATCTTCTCACTAGAGAAAATGACCTTTCTGCCTCTGCACTGGAAATTGGGAGTGTGCATGCTATTATCAAAAGGCGGTGAATGTTGGGAAAGGAATCCCTATCACAAGCACCTAGAGTTAGCAGCAGATTACTTGACACCAATCCAGAGCCGGAGACATTTTCAGTTCCTTTCTTGTGCCAAAGGGCATTCCACCGTCTGAGTTCGTTTCCCAGTGACCTTGGAAAAGGAAGGTCACCTTCATAAAATTGCAAACTCTCCAGCATTCTGTCAACAGGCTCATTTTCTGATATTATAACAGATGGTAATAGACGAAGCAATCCTTGAGCATGACGCTGATCTTCTGAAAACCTTTCTTTCATTTGACCCAGAAGAGAATCTAAGAGTGGGATGGCAATTGCTCTTTTATAGTGTTCCATTGGAGTATTGCTTGGCACATTGGAGCGGTTCATCTGAAGGCTCGTCTTCCTAGGAACACATTCAGACACACCAATGTTGTCAGCCAATGGAATGATCTCAGAATTGTACCAAGAACTGAAGGTTTCATCAATTTTTTCTCTGATACTTCGGATATTTTCAATACTTGAGTCTACCAGCTTGTAAGCATCACCTATATCACAGTCTTGCTTTTGAAATTTGGAAGCCAGTGGCTTGACTTCATCCAGAATATTTTTTGTGATTATAAATACAGCAACACACTGAAAGGAAGAAAGGGAAGATTTTAGTCCTTGTGCTTTAATTTTTGTTTCTCTGTCCCAATTCCAGTTTTCATCATCATCCAAAAGCAAATTTTGATACTCACCAGGTGAAATAATAGCATCTAAAAATGTAACGAAGCATTCATACATCTCCAAGAAGACCTCATAACATGTATGACGTTCCACCCAACGTGTTTTACACAGTCCAGGAAGCTTAGAGTGGCGACAAGCTGGCAAGTATTCATTTAATGCTCTCTCAAAAAACCTTTGTCGCTTTGGGCTATGATTCAAAAATAAATATGACTCATTAATTGTGTCAATGAGATTCCTCACTTCTTGAACTTTGCACGAAGCAGCAATTGAGAGGTTGAGAGTGTGAGCATAGCAATGAGTGTACAATGCTAGAGGAGAAATTTCCTTGATCTTTGCTTGGACGCCAGCTTTTTCTGAAGACATCACAGAAGCTCCATCATAAGCCTGTCCACGAATGTTACGGGGGTTCAGAGAGATTGAAGGGTGTGAAATTGATTCTAATATTTTAGTTGCAATAGTGGAGGCATTTGCTTTCTCAACATTGATAATATTTATTAGGCACTCCTTGATATGGGGATCTTGTGGAGAAGTTAGATCAACAAACCTCAAACACACAGAAAGGACTTCTTGATTTGCATGATGGTCAGTAACTTCATCTGCTATGATGGTGAAAGGTAAGTCATTTTCTTTGAGTTTACTGGTTAACTTTTCTCGCAATTTACAAGCATAGATATGGATAATTTCATTCTGTATAGTTTTGCTCGTATACTTCGCATTTTTGGGGCAGTGAAGAAGATGCTCTTGTAGAGTAGTGTTACTTTTCCCTAGGAGTTGCATCAAGGCTATAAAGTTACCCCTATTAACAGAAGAGACAGAAAAGTCTATTTTGTCTTCTCTATGACCTCTAAAAGGCAAGCCTTGCTTAGCTAAATACTCAACTCCATAAACTATTTGGCGAAGAATTTCTCTATTTTTTTCTGCTTGCTGTTCTTGCTGTTTCAAGAGCCTGCTATCTACTCTAGTTGAAGGATTGTCATAGGATAGTCTGAAAAGATCTGCGCTCTCTGTAGCATGACGATGCATCAAACTTCTTTCATGACAAACAAGAATACCATCTTTTCCTAGGGCCTTGGTGTATGGTCTTTGGTATGCTGATAATACTAGCACTCCAGGTTTGGCCCCCTGGCTACCGCCTCTATTTGGTTTCTCTGGAAAAAGGACACAATGTCGGCAAATTCCTCCTTCAAGCACATTACTGTAGGATAACCATGGAAATTTTTGAAGCCATTGCAACTGGAAAGACACTTTCCAAGACTTTCCCTGCTTAGTGACTTGATGAGAGTGAAGTACATCAGAAATAAGTGGTGTGGAGTGCGAAGTGAGGTATTTAAATTTCTGGGTGTCATCCATGCTACCTCCTAGCTGTCTTAAGTCTTCAAAAGAACCACAAGCTGACGCAATCATGTACCCCAAATCAAGACTGTCACTAGGCAAGGTAGTATCACTCCCGCAGGCACTTACACCTGTTGCACCAGATTCCCCATCAGCTAGGCATGTTCTTTTTGGTGATGATGGTCTTTCCACAGGAGAATCAGAGTCAAGACTTAGAGAGTCAGACCTACGTAGGTTAGAGCAGCATTAACTAATGAGAAGCCAGTATATAATACCTTGATTGGTTACTTCTTAAACATCGAAGTTATCTTCATACAACCACTTGAATCTTTCTTTCTAGACAGCAACATTTTGTTTTGTTTACCCGCTGTACGAAGTAGCGATGCCCAGTAGACAAAACGTTCCCTTTATCCTACGCGCTTGCGCGGGCCGGGTAACCTTCTTAGCAACATTTTGTTTTGTTTACCCGCCGTACGAAGTAGCGATGCCCAGTAGACAAAACGTTAGAAACGCTTGGTCAAGAGCTTTGAGGGCGTTAGGAACTCCAGAAGAAATGAAAAGGACAGGGCAAGGAGGAGGAGAGCTAAAACGAAACAGAAACAGGTAGCAAATCTTTCTTTTTGAAAAGCCATTATTACTGTACCCAATCAACTTTATACAGCTGTAGACTCAACTACTCTTGAAGACACTGAAAATGCAGCCACACCATCTGAACAAGAAGCTAATATCCCCACTACTTTTTGTACTGCAAGAGGAAGGAAAAGACATCTATCAGAGGACATCCATTCTCATATACACCCAAAGCAGCAAAAAAAGTTGCAGAAAATATAACTCAAACAATTTCGATACCGCAAAGCCTTTCAGCTTATCAGCAACGAATGCAAGAGGTAAATATAAAATAAAATATATACTTCAATAAGTTAATATGAGACATATTTTCTTTTAGGAAACCATTATGCAGAGAGCAACGTCTACAACTAATGTCACAAAAACAGCAAGTCACACATTTGTTTGAAAGTGATAGTGAAAGAGATCACAGGCTCCACTGTTTGTTCACTAACCAACTGTTGAGAACAGCAAATAAATCTTCATTACAAAATTCCTCTAGATTAGAGCAGTTGTCAACTAACCAACAGCAGAGATTGGCTGATGAAACACCACTTCAACGGGAGACTATAATAAATTGTCTCAAGTTAGGGGGAACAGGTCAAGACAACATCTCCAGGTTCCATTGCACCATAATTATTCCAGCATTTGATGATCCTCAAGTTCAGCAATGCGTAATTTTCATGCTAAAATCTCATCGATTACTATCCCAGTCTGCATAACGTGTATGGAGAAGTTTCCAGGCACCAAAATGAAATTTAAGTCATTGGAATGTTGTCGATGTAGCTGGGATAAACATATCCCTAAGCTCTATTCAGCTCAAAATAACATGCATCCTGGAAACATTCCTCCACTTGCAGGTTAAATTTAATGTAAAACTATAAAAATTAAACAAACTCTTTTATTTTTATTTTTTATTAAACCACAAAGTTTAAATCAGCTATAACTGTAATGATGTATGACATTTTTAATTAAATAGCGGTATATTCTGTCTAAAACACCAGCCAATAACTTTGATGGTAAAATAATTCATTATTCTTATATTATCACAAATAATATAACATTTAAACTTAATTATATAAAGCAATACTATGTAGCTGATTACGAATTACATTAATAAAATAAATAATAAAATAATTCATTACTTTTGTTTTACCACAAAAAGTATAACATTTAAACTTTTTTTTAACCTTCATCATACAGTGGTATAGAATAGAAGCACCAATGAATCTATATGAAACAACAGACAGACATAACATTAACAACATCAAAATAAATAACTGTATCTATACCTGCAATTACAGGGAACATGCATCGCTCGCTTCGCTATTTTGCGCTATTCGAGCGCACCACTAGTTATTATTATTATTATTATTATTATACTAAAGTTTCTAGAATTAGAATAGCTAATAACTAGTGGTGTGCTTGAGCACAAATGGCGAGCGAGCCTTAAACTACACTATTGTTAAATGATTAATTTTAACAACTGTCGAGTTTTTAAATTACGTATGTGGTAAAGGGGTTTCAATGCCATAGTAACCGCTCCCCGCAACTGTTTGAATTGAAAAAGAAGCAACAAAATCAAGTCACGTTATTTAAAATTTTATTTGTGATATTCTTAATAGTAGTTGTAACGCACAATACTTTCACACAACTGAACATACCTACGCAAGACTTACCTTCGTGATTCGTCTAGAGGACAATGCATTTTCAAGTAAACACTGTTGAGTAGGCTTATAACTGTGACAAATAGCGTATTAACTTACCACCGCCACTAACTCGAATAGAAATGGAGCTCCCATAAGTTTTTGAGTTTTAACTGCACCCGCAAAACAATTCAAAGCCGTAAACAATTCAATTTCTAAGGCGATACGGGTAATGGTCGCTAGACCCGAGGATTCTGTTTAGTGAAGATTGGGACGGGGTCGAACGCGGAGCGAACACAAAAATACGGAGGGTCAAAGTACAAAATGACATACATACGTCCAAACATATATCTAAACTAGTGGTGCGCTCGAATAGCGCAAATGCATGGCGAGCGAGCAGACTCTTTTTACAGAAAAATAGGACAGAAATTACATCTAACTGTAGTGCACAGTGTAACCCTTTCCATTCTCAGTTAGCATCAGAGAATCTAAAGTCTCTGATCCCAGACTAAACTAACAATTACCTGAATAAACTTCGAAAGCAGTGGCAAAGAAGCGCAGCTTGACGAAGACTTCACGATTGTTTCAAGAAGAGAGTAGCTGTAAACTTTTTGGTTGAAACAATGTTGCGTCTGCAGCAGGATACTCCGCGCTCGTTAATTGAAAAAAACTGGAACTGTGAACGCTTTACCTAACTTACGTAATTAGAAGCGCGCGCATTTAAAGAGCATACGTACCATCCATACATACATACATATATATATACTAGTGGTGTGCTTGAGCACAAATGGCGAGCGAGCCTGATAGCTAGGTAACATAAAATGTTACTATTTTTAGCTTACTTCATGCAAACACTATAATAGCAGTTATGACATTTGATTTCAGCAAACAAATACAAAATCACTCTCTTACCTGATTAATGGTAACTTTGTAGTATCAAACATCAACCATTCTGATAATCTCAATCCAGTAACTCTTGAACAAGCTTTCAGCTACGATAAAAAATAAACCAGTGTTATTATTTGTACTTTTAGCCAACAAATATGGAATTACTACTTACCTCATTCTTGAGTATTGATAACTTCTGCAGTATCAAATTGAAGTTACTTTGACCATCTGAATTACCTTGAATTCTTGACAACAAGCTCTCACCTACAAAAACAAAAGACAATCAATTTTAGCACACAAATACAAATTTACTTTCTTACCTCATTTTCTTGAGCAGTGGTAGCTTTTGTAGTACCAAAAATTTGAGCCAATCTGACTATTTGAATTTACCAGTCACTGTTGACTAGCTCTTAGCTACAAAAAAAAAAGGCCAGAGTTAATTTTGCATATTTAGCTAACAAATATGGAATTGCGTACTTATCTCAGTTTCCTTCGAGAAGTAGTAGCTTCCATAGCATTAATACTACGGCATTCTGACTACCAACAGCTCTTGACAACCAACAACCGGTACTTCGTATCCCCCCATAAAACGGCGAAGTTTTGAAATTAAGTCTGGAAAAGGGTCTTCAATGCCATAGTAACCTGTCGAATCAACTTTTTGTGTCTTGAAAACAAGCGTTTTAGCAGGAATTTTCTCATACTTTGGAGCTTAAGTATAAAGTAAGGTCTGCTTAATGCTGTAGTTTCAGAATAAACTGGAGTCAAGCCTAAATAGCCGTGTTTTTAGGAGAAAAACGTTCTACGCGCGCGCGTTTAAAGAAGATACGTACCATCCATCCATACATACATATATATAACATTATACCCGATTTTGCATTATCCACCCCTAATACTGTCTCGCTCGCTACGCTCGCTCGCCAATAAATAAACTAGTGGTGTGCTTGAGCACAAATGGCGAGCGAGCCTAAAGACTATACTATTTTTATTGACTTCTAACACTGAAGCTACTGAAAATAAGGTCCAGTTTTTAAATTTAGCATACAGGGTAAAGGGATTTCAGTGCCATAGTAACAACTCTCTGCAACTGCTTGAATTGAAGGAAAAAAACAACAACAACAATACACGTTATTTAAAAGTTTTCTTTGTGATATTCTTTAGCTAAGTAGTGGTTGTAAACACACAATGCTTTGACACAACTGGACATGCACCTACACAGACTTACCTTCGCAGTAGTCTAGTGGACAATGTATTTTCAAGTAAATATTGTTGCGAACGGCTTATAACCATGACAACGAGCGCATTGACTTACCACCGCCACTAACTCGAATAGAAATGGAAGTCCCTTAAGTTTTCAAGTTTTAACTGCACCCGCAAAAGAATTCAAAAAGGTAAACAATTCAATTTCTAGGGTGATACGGGTACTGATCGATAAACAGAGGATTCTGTTTAGTGAAGTTTGGGACGGGGTCGACAACCGAACTAACACAAAAACGCGAGGATCAAAGTACAAAAATGCCTTACGTACGTCCATACATATATACAAATAAATAAACAAACATCCCCGATTTTCGATTGTGTTACCCCTGTAAGTGTCTCGCTCGCTACGCTCGCTCGCCAATTAAGTTCAACCAAAACAACATTACTTTTAACCCCCTCCCAGAGTTGGAAATCGAAATACCGTGGCTTAGCTAATTGACAGTGGGTATCATAAGGCCATTTGTCAAGGCCTCTCAGAAGGTAATGGAGTGATCTCCTGGTGGGTGTGATTTATGAAAGGATCAGTGTTTTACCACATATATAGCTGATAGCTATAGGCCATTGTCCAAATTCAGTTGCTAAGCATTAAATAATAGCTAAAATAATGGGAACGCTAGCTAAAGAAATTCTTTATATTTTTTAGGACTTTGAAGCAAAGGACAAAAAAGTGCACCATGCAAATACTTCAGTATACACCGGTGTATAACATAAGGATTACTTTGTTATACATATGGGAAACACCAGGGTCACTCATCTAGTATACACCAGTGTTTCGCCTATGTATAGGTACCGGTTTACACAGGTGTGTATAACATTGATATAACAAAAGTATACTACATGTGTAAACCATATGTAAACCATATGTATACCATATGTATAACTTAAGTATATCGAAAGTATACTACACATATGTATAACTTAAGTATATCAAAAGTATACTACATGCGTAAACCATATGTATACCATATGTATAACTTAAGTATATCAAAAGTATACTACACTGGTTATAACAAGTAGACAGCCTGCGTATATCTTTCATATTGCCTATGTATTTCATATATTTATCATACGTAAAACAAAAGTATAATGACCACAAAAAAAAAGAGATTATGCACCATAAAAATTTTGAAACAATGAAAACCAACAAAAAAGAAATCACTTCGTCCAATAAAAATAAAGATTTTGCGTGAATATTGTTTGATCATTGTCATCACTGCATGGAGAGTTCTCCGGTGAAAAAAGTACTTCATACTTGACGCTTGCCATCCTTTTCCCGATATAAATCTTTCAGATAGTATTCACAACACAGTGTCCCCTTCAAAATTCTGAACACATAAACACACACAAAATGAAATTGCATTAGACTACACAGCTAAAACCTAACTTAAAATTAAGACAAATAATTATACTACACAGTCTAATAAATATTTAGTCGGCAAGCGAGCGAGACTCTTACAGAGGTAACACAATTGAAAATCGGGGATGTTTGTTTATTTATATATGTTTGGACGTACATATGTCATTTGTACTTTGACCCTGTCGTATTTTGTGTTAACTCGTTGTTCTACCCCGACCCAAACTTCATTAAACAGAATCCTCCGGTTTAGCAATCATTACCCGTATCATCCTAAAAATTGAATTGTTTACCGCTCTGAATAGAGGTCCGCAATATACTAGTTGAATACAGAGAAGTGTCCACAATATATTAGTTTAATATGGAAAGTGTCCACAATATTAGATAAATATATAGAAAAGGGTCCACAAAAGTTTAAGTTCGATACGGAAAAGCGTTCACAATATATTACTTCAATATGGATCGAGGTCCACAATATATTAGTTCAATATGGAAGTGTCCACAATTATTATTTCAATATAGAAAAGGGTCCACAATACATTAGTTCAATACGGAAAAGGGTCCACAATATATCCGATCAATATGGAAAAGGGTTCACAATACATTAGTTCAATGTGGAAAAAAGGTCCACAATATATAAGTTCAATTAGAGGTCCACAATATATCTGTTAAATACGGGAAAGAGTCCACAATACATTAGTCAATACGGAAAGTGTTTACAATATATTATTCAATGTGGAAAAGGGACCACAATAATATTAGTTCAATATGGGAAAAGATCCACAATACATTAGTCAATACGGAAGTGTCCACAATAAATTAGTTCAATATGGAAAAGGGTCCACAATATATTAGTTCAATACTGAAAAGGGTCCACAATATATTAGTTCAATATGGGAAAAGGTCCACAATACATTAGTCGATACGGAAAGTGTCCACAATATATTAGTTCAATATGGGAAAAGGTCCACAATACATTAGTCAATATGGAAAAGGTTCACAATACATTAGTCAATACGGAAAAGGGTCGATAATATATTAGTTCAATATGGATTGCAGTCCACAATATATCCGTTCAATATGGAAAGAGGTCCACAATATATAAGTTCACTATGGAAAAGGGTCCACAATACATTAGTTAAATACAGAAAATGGTCCATAATACATTAGTCAATACGGAAAAGTGTCCACAATAAATTAGTTCAGTAAGGAAAACTGTCCACAATATATTAGTTCAATATGGAAAAGGGTCCACAATATATTAGTTCAATATGGATTGCGGTCCACAATATATCCGTTCTGTAGTATAGTTTACTAGTAAGTATATTCATCACATGTGGTTTATGGTTTTTATGATGTCATTACTTCCTGTCTACTTAATCATGCACCTTATGCTTTCTATTCATTCTTCAGGATAAGTAACATTGATGATACTAATAAATTACTTAAGTAGAGTCAACTAAAGTGACGGGGTAGTGTTTGTTCGGCCCAAGACACTACATCTGGCGACGAGGATTTTCCAAAGTAACGAACTCACTCTACAGAAGGAAGTGAGATGTCTACACCTCCAGCCCAATTCGCTGCAGTTGGAACAATAGCTGCATTTCAGCCGGAATCTGAGCAGATAGACTCTTACCTTGAGCGTCTTGAGCTGTATTTGTCTGCAAACAATTTTCCTGCAGAGAGGAAAGTGCCAGCTCTACTCACATTGGTAGGAAGCACAGCATACGAGGTATTGAGAAGCCTCCTAGCGCCTGCTCGTCCTCAGGACAATTCCTACGGGGACATCGTCAAGGTATTGAAGGATCACTACGCACCTAAGCCGCTAGTGATTGCGGAAAGATTTCACTTTCACCTTCGCAACCAGCAAAATGGGGAATCTATCGCGGAGTACATTGCTGAATTACGAAAGCTAGCATTGCACTGTGAGTTTGGGGACTATCTGGACCAGGCTTTAAGAGACCGTTTAGTGTGTGGATTGCTGAGTGAAAGTATCCAGAAGAGGCTGCTAGCTGAAGCAGACCTTACTCTAGCTCGAGCCTTGTCGCTGTCTCAAGGTATGGAAGCAGCAAGAAAGAACACTCAGTCCCTGAAGGTCAAAGAGGGAGCGATTGGACAGATAAACAAAGTACCGCCCATGAGGAGAGATAGCAGTACTTCAAAGAGACCAGCTTGTCGTCATTGTGGTCGCAATAACCACGATTCCGCTGACTGTTTTTTCCGTGATGCTGAGTGCCGCAATTGTGGCGAGAAAGGTCACCTGGCGGCAATCTGTGGTCATCCCAAGTCAACAAAACCAGCACGAAGATCGCAAGCTACTCAAAGGCGCAAACTCAAAACAGGAAGTGCTAAGTGGGTTGAAGAGGATTTTTGCAACTCAGCGGAAAGCTCGGAGGAACTGCCAATATATACCTTGACTAACAATAATACCCCGCTTCATGCTAACCTATTGCTAAATGGCACAGTAGTGAGAATGGAGGTTGACACAGGAGCTGCAGTCTCGCTCATGCCCATATCCAAATTCCGAGTGTTTTTTCCCCATAGCCCATTGCAGCAGTCGAGAGTCACACTTCGCACTTATACTGGGGAGCTGATGGAGGTCCAGGGAGAAGTTGTGATGGAAGTTCAGTATAGTGAACAGAAGAAGTCTTTACCCCTAGTCATTGTAGCTGGCAATGGACCTACCCTTCTCGGAAGAAACTGGCTACAACATATCCAATTGGACTGGACGGAGATGGGGATAAGAGCGATTAAACACAGCTCACCAGCTGAGTCTCTGGAGGCCATTAAAAAGAGGTATGAATCATCTGTATTTAGTGAGGGGTTGGGTTGCATAACTCCATTTAAAGCTAACATCATAGTGAAATCAGATGCCCAACCAAAGTTTTATAAACCTCGACCAGTACCATTTTCTATTAAGGAGGCTGTGGGAGAAGAGTTAGACAGATTAGAGAGTGAAAGAATAATTGAACGAGTCAACCATAGTGATTGGGCGACCCCCATAGTAGCAGTACCAAAAAAAATGGGAAGTTTCGTATTTGTGGGGATTATAAAGTAACAGTTAATCCAGTCTTGCAGGTCGACAAATACCCGTTGCCTAAGCCGGAAGATCTGTTTGCGACATTGGCCGGAGGCAAGAAATTTACGACGCTGGATTTGTCACAGGCTTATCTTCAATTTGAGTTGGATGAGGGGTCGTCACAGTACACAACGATCAATACCCACAAGGGGCTTTATTGTTACAAGAGACTACCCTTTGGGATCTCTTCAGCCCTGCGCTTTTCCAGAAGACGATGGATACTATATTGCAGGACATACCAGGGGCGTACGCAGGGGGGGGTTCACGGGGTTACAGGTAACCCCCCTTTCAAATTAATTATATTCATAGCCCATTTGTTGAGCTGAAGCTATCTATGCATGCACTGGCAAGTCTCAATCTAACCTGTAGTTTGCACTGTTATAAAACCACAATATTATGCTGACATGACTTGAATCTAATGCAGCTTCACTGTCAGATGCTTAGCTAAGTTGGATGGTATCTTTTGTGGGCCTTGTTCTCTTCTTCTGTCTTCTGAAAAGCGGAAAGACAAGGGCCAAAAGCTTAAGTATCACCATGACTGCCTACAACTTGCTGAATCCTTGAGAGGTAGCATCCTCAATCCTGCATCACGAGTTAACGTCATGATAAATAATGCTCTTCAACTTGCAATAAATAAGAATAGGCATATACTTAGGCAAATTGTACGAGCTATTTTGTTTTTAGCTAAACAAGGCATTGCTTTTAGGGGTAAAGTAGAAGATTTAGAATCTAGCAAGAACCCCGGCAACTTCTTGTCACTACTAAAAACTTTTGCTGAAAATGATGAAATTTTATATGACCATCTTTATAATACAGGAGCCAAAAATGCAAATCATTTATCTCCAAGAACTCAGAATGAAATTATTAATATAATTGGCTTTGATGTGATTCTTTCCAGTATAATTTCAGATATAAAAAATGCTAGATATTTCTCTGCTCTAGCTGATGAAGTCTCTTGCCACGATGAGGAACATTTACCCATTTGCATTCGCTTTGTTGACCAAGTGATGAAATTAGAGAGGAGTTTGTAACTTTTGTTAAGCTTGAAAGGGTTAGAGCCAATGATATAGCAAATGCCATCATACAATCATTGGAAGGCTTTGGTTTATCACTGAATGATTTACGTGGCCAAGGGTATGATGGGGCATCCACTATGAGTGGACAGAAAGCTGGTGTGCAAGCAAAGATTCGCGAGAAACAGCCTAAGGCTCTCTACACACACTGTGCAGGGCATTCTCTCAACTTGGCAATCTTAAATTCATGTTCTGTTCCTCCTATTAGGAATTGTATTGACCAAATTAAAGGATTCACAATTTGGATTAAGTATTCTCCAAAGAGAGAAGGGCTCCTTAAGGCAATTGTAAGTAAGAGGTCCCAAGTTGGCACTAACAGGTCTTCAATACTTAATGTTTGTGTCACTAGATGGGTGGAGAATATTGATGGTTGGGAAAGATTTGCACAATATCACCCATTCCTGATTGAGTTATGTGAAGTAGTTTTATATGGCAATAGTGAATTTAGTAGTTTTAATGATAGCTAGTCTGCAGAAGACAAGAAGAATGCTCTTGCACATCTAAAAGCTTTGGAGTCTTTTGAATTTGTCTACTCCCTAGTTACTCTTTTTAGGTCTCTGTCTTACATGAAGGAAGCTGCAGTCAAACTACAAGGAAAAAGCCAAGACCTTGTTTCTGGCATGGGTATAATTGAACAGTGTAGTAAAGAATTGGAAAGAGAGAGGGAAGACATTGATAATTTTAGCGAACGACTTTTTCGACATGCATCTAGGCTAGCACAGCAATCAGACATACCTATTATAAAGCCACGCACAAACCAGCGGCAGCAGCATCGTTCCAATCCAAGCAATGCATCGGTTGAAGAGTATTTCAAGATTTCTGTGGCTATTCCCTTTCTTGATCACCTCATAAATGATGTTAATTTAAGATTTAGCAAGCATTCCAAAGAAGTTGCTACATTGCAAGGTATTTTGCCAATAAATATCACTAGGTCTACAACGTTTAGTGATATCGAGCCAGCTATCCGTCTGTACTCAGATGACCTTCCCAATGCTGCTATTCTAGATGAAGAATTACATCGCTGGAAGACAAGGTGGCTACAAGCAGCTGAACCGGAAAAACCAAAGAGCTTGAGTGAGGCCCTCAAGAATTGTTCTCCTGATAACCTTCCCAATGGCATGCTTTGTTGAAGCTCTTTGCCACGCTCCCCCTTAGCTCCTGTTCCTGCGAAAGATCAGCATCTGCACTTCCAGACTTAACAATTATCTTCAATCCTCACAGACTACAGAGACTAAGTGCATTAGCTCTCATTCATATTGCCTATGAAACAAAAATTGATGTAGATAGTGTTTGCAAACTTTATTTAGAAAAGTATCCACGTAGAATTGAGTGTGCTAGCTTGCTGTTTCAATAATATTATTGCTGTTTCATTAATTATTGCTGTTTCAATAAATTATTAATTATAATGGGTGTGGCCTAGGTGTGATCTGGGAGTGGTTTGGGTGTGGTCATGAAGTAACCTCCCTTTTTAAAATCCTGCGTACGCCCCTGCATACCCAAGGCCATGTGTTACATTGATGACATTATGGTCACGGGCTCTAGTGATGCAGAGCACTTGGCAACGCTAGATCAGGTGCTAAATCGTCTCAAGGAACACAAGATTAAAGCCAATCTTCAGAAGTGCCAGTTCCTAGCGAAATCGGTAAAGTATCTGGGACACATGATCGATGCCGAGGGAAAACATGCTCTCACTGATAAGCTCGAGGCGGTGCAGAATGCACCTGTTCCAAATAATACAACCGAACTGCGTTCATTTTTAGGCCTTCTAAATTATTACCGAATGTTTTTGCCTAACATTGCTATGGTGCTGCATCCACTCAACGAATTGTTACAAGACAAACGTACATGGAAATGGAATTCTGATTGCCAGTCAGCATTCCAGACAGCCAAAGATCTACTCACGAGCTCTTCTGTTCTAGCTCATTACGACCCTCAACACCCGATACGCTTAGCTGCAGATGCTTCAGCATACGGTATAGGAGCTGTACTGTCTCATGTGTATCCAAATGGAGAAGAGAAACCCATTGCTTTTGTATCGAGGACACTAACTGCCAGCGAAAAGAACTATGCCCAGATTGAGAAAGAGGCCTTAGCTTTAGTTTTTGGAGTTCATCGTTTTCACCAATATCTGTATGGCAGGAAATTTACACTTTTGACCGACCATCGTCCACTGACGACTATTCTGGGTCCAAAAAAGGGAATTCCTCCTATTGCTGCTGCCAGACTTCAGTGATGGGCAGTTCAACTAGCAGCGTACACATATGATATTGAATTCAAGTCTACTCATGATCATGGCAATGCGGATGCCCTCTCTCGTCTCCCACTTCCCACTACAGGTCCGGGATGTTCATGTGAGCCAGGTGATTTTAATATATGTCAAATTATGTCTTTGCCTGTAGCCTGCGTGGATGTTCAACGTGCTACCAGAAGAGACCCTGTCATTAGCCAAGTACTGAGGTATACTCAGACAGGTTGGCCTGAAACTGTTCCGGAGTCTCTAAAACCGTTCTCAAGTCGCAAAAATGAGCTCACCACGGAAAAGGACTGTCTATTGTGGGGGACACGTGTGGTTATTCCCTCCAAATTGCGAGAAGCTGTCCTGAAGGAGTTACACCAAGGACATCCTGGTATGACTCGCATGAAAGCCATTGCTCGGAGTCACCTCTGGTGGCCAGGTCTTGACAAGGATCTGGAGAAGGTTGCACGTACTTGTGTGTCATGCCAAGCGGTCAAGCAAGCACCAGCTGGTGTGGCCAATGCGTCCATGGCAACGAATTCACATTGATTTTGCTGGTCCCTTCTTGGGAAAAATGTACTTTCTGGTTATTGATGCTCACTCCAAGTGGGGTGAAGTATTTCAGATGAATCACACCACAACTACTAAGACAATCGACATTTTGCGTCAACTCTTTTCTTCATATGGACTACCCGAACAAGTTGTTTCTGACAACGGACCACAGTTTGCTTCTGCAGAATTTCAGCAGTTTATGCAAGGGAATGGAATTCGTCACATTAGATGTGCGCCATATCATCCTGCTTCTAACGGATTAGTCGAACGTTTTGTTCGTACTTTCAAGGAATCTATGTCAGCAGGAAAGAATGATGGACTGTCTCTTACTCACCGGTTGGCAAATTTTCTCCTCACATATAGGTCTACCCCCCATGCAACAACCCAACGATCTCCTTGCTCTCTATTCATTGGTCGGGACATTCGCACACGTCTCGATCTACTCCGTCCCAATTTACAGGATCAAGTCTTATCCAAACAAGCTGCTCAAAAAGACCAGCATGACCATCATGCTCGTTCGAGAAGTATGGAAGTCGGACAACCAGTCATGGCAAAGAACATGCTTCCAGGTGACAACTGGATTCCAGGTGTTATTCTGAAGCAGCTGGGGCCAGTATCTTTTCTGGTTGACGTAGGAGAGGGAAGAACATGGAAACGTCACCTTGATCATATTAAGGTTCGGGACCTCCCAGATCCTGTGTCTGACTTAGTTCCAGAAGAAGTTCCAGTAGGTGGTGCAATATTGGAACCTGATGTTGTGGAGCCCAATCTCAACACACCTATTCCAGTAACATTCGATCAGCCAGACCGGGAGAATCAGTCTTTGTTATCGAATCCGAGTACACCACCAGCTACACCTAGTACCACATCGCACAGGTCTGTGCAATCTTCTGTCACTCCCTCACATCCCAACACTACGATACGTCGATCTACTCGTACACGAAAACCCCCCGACTATTTAACGTACTAATTAACTCTGTCAATTAGAGTATGTGGACCTCCAAATTAGTGAGGGAGGAGTGTAGTATAGTTTACTAGTAAGTATATTCATCACATGTGGTTTATGGTTTTTATGATGTCATTACTTCCTGTCTACTTAATCATGCACCTTATGCTTTCTATTCATTCTTCAGGATAAGTAACATTGATGATACTAATAAATTACTTAAGTAGAGTCAACTAAAGTGACGGGGTAGTGTTTGTTCGGCCCAAGACACTACACGTTCAATATGGATCAGGGTCCACAATACATTAGTTCAATAAAGAAAAGTGTCCACAATACATTAGTTCAATATGGAAAAAGGTCCACAGTATATTACTTCAATATGGAAAAAAGGTCCACAATATATTACTTCAATATGGAAAAGGGTCCACAATACATTAGTTAATACGGAAAATGTCCACAATATATTATTCAATGTGGAAAAGGGTCCACAATATATTAGTTTAATATTGAAAAGTGTCCACAATAAATTAGTTCAATAAGGAAAAGAGTCCACAATATATAAGGGTCCACAATACATTAGTTCAATACAGAAAAGTATCCACAATACATTAGTTCAATATGGAAAAAAGGTCCACAATGTATAAGTTCAATTAGAGGTCCACAATATATCTGTTCAGTACGGGAAAGAGTCCACAATACATTAGTCAATACGGAAAGTGTCTACAATAAATTAGTTCAATAAGGAAAAGGGTCTACAATATATTAGTTCAATACTGAAAAGGGTCCACAATATATTAGTTCAATATGGGAGAAGGTCCACAATACATTAGTCAATACGGAAAAGTGTCCACAATAAATTAGTTCAATATGGAAAAGGGTCCACAATACATTAGTTCAATATGGAAAAGTTCACAATACATTAGTCAATACGGAAAAGGGTCAATAATATATTAGTTCAATATTGATTGCTGTCCACAATATATCCGTTCAATATGGAAAGAGGTCCACAATATATAAGTTCAATATGGAAAAGGGTCCACAATACATTAGTTGAATACAGAAAATGATCCATGATACATTAGTTCAATATGGATAGAGGTCCACAATATATCCGTTCAATACGGAAAAGGGTCCACAATATATTATTCAATGTGGAAAAGGGTCCACAATATATTAGTTCAATGTGGGAAAAGGTCCACAATATATAAGTTCAATACGGAAAAGGGTCCACAATACAATACGGAAAAGGGTCCACAATACATTAGTCAATACGGAAAGTGTCTACAATATATTATTCAATGTGGAAAAGGGTCCACAATATATTAGTTCAATGTGGGAAAAGGTCTACAATATATTAGTCAATACGGAAAAGTGTCCACAGTAAATTAGTTCAATAAGTAAAAGGGTCCACAATATATTAGTTCAATACGGAAAAGGGTCTACAATATATTAGTTCAATACGGAAAGTGTCTACAACATATTATTCAATATGGAAAAGGGTCCACAATATATTAGTTCAATATGGGAAAAGGTCCACAATACATTAGTCAATATGGAAAAGTGTCCACAATAAATTAGTTCAATATGGAAAAGGGTCCACAATACATTAGTCAATACGGAAGTGTCCACAATATATTAGTTCAATATGGAAAAGGGTCCACAATATATTAGTTCAATATGGATTGCGGTCCACAATATATCCGTTCAATATGGAAAGAGGTCCACAATATATAAGTTCAATATGGAAAAGGGTCCACAATACATTAGTTATATACAGAAAATAGTCCATAATACATTAGTTCAATATGGAAAAGTTAGTTCAATATGGGAGAAGGTCCACAATACAATAGTCAATACGAAAATAGTGTCGACAATAAATTAGTTTAATAAGGAAAAGGGTCCACAATACATTGGTCAATACGGAAGTGTCCACAATATATTAGTTCAATATGGAAAAGGGTCAACAATATATTGTTTAATGTGGAAAAGATTCCACAATATATTAGTCAATACGGAAAAGTGTCCACAATAAATTAGTTCAATAAGGAAAAGGGTCTACAATATATTAGTTCAATATGGGAAAAGGTTCACAATACATTAGTCAATACGGAAAAGTTCACAATACATTAGTCAATACGGAAAAGGGTCCATAATATATTAGTTCAATATGGATTGCTGTCCACAATATATCCGTTTAATATGGAAAGAGGTCCACAATATATAAGTTCAATATGGAAAAGGGTCCACAATACATTAGTTAAAAACAGAAAATGGTCCATAATACATTAGTTCAATATGGAAAAGTTAATTCAATACGGAAAAGTGTCCACAATAAATTAGTTCAATATGGATAGAGGTCCACAATATATCCGTTCAATACGGAAAAGGGTCCACAATATATTAGTTCAATGTGGGAAAAGGTCTACAATATATTAGTCAATACGGAAGTGTCCACAATAAATTAGTTCAATAAGGAAAAGGGTCCACAATATATTAGTTCAATACTGAAAAGTGTCCACAATACATTAGTTCAATATGGAAAAGTGTCCACAATAAACTAGTCAATACGGAAAGTGTCTACATATAAGTTAGACAGAGGCACTGAGGAAACTACCGGATTTAGGAATCCCGAAGGCCCTGAGCTGTAGCATCCCGAGCGAAGCGAGGGTGCTACTAGGGGCCTGAGGGTTTCCTAAATCCGGTAGTTTCCTTGGTGCCTCTGTCTAACTGATTTAGTCACTAAAAAAAAAAAGCTAGCTAGTTGATACAGCCTGTTCCACTACTTCTCAGGCTAACTTGATTAATGGAAGACAATATGGACTCATTGCTGGACTTTTTATCACCAGAAATTATGGACCTTTTAAACGAGGAAATGTCTGATAGCGAACAAACCTTAGTTACTGGTCAAGTAGACCCAGCTATTCAGCAAGAGCAACTCACGGAACATTCTGTTCACGACTATAACTTGGAGCCTCCAACAAAGCGACAAAAGAGAACATTTGCTCCCAGGAAAAACGAGGATGAGGTTATGAAGGCCAAGCTTAGTGCTATACCTTCTAAAACCATGGCTGACACAAAATACTGTGTCAATGTATGGCAACAGTGGTGTGCACACATTTCTACGGAGTACGGAGAAGAAGTTACACCCCTGAAAGAAATGTTGACCCAAGAATTGTCCACCAAATTGTGCCTTTTCGTCTTCGAAGTAAGAAAACAAAACGGAGAGTTACTGCAGCAACTTCTGGTTACTCGTGTGGTGCTAATAGCATGCATACTTTGCAATCTTCCAGCACAACTTTCACTTCTCCTTTTACTTTTAACTTCCAATCATGCTCAGTTACTATGAATATTATCTCAAATAAATAAGAATATCATCATTAGCTGTTGTAACTTATTTAATCAGTTTTAGCTACTCATCACTTTATTTTAATATCAGTATAAAAAAATAAAAATATTTCTTTGTTATATCCCTAAAATTTTGAATATTATACTAAAGTGTCAGAAATGTCAAGTAGCTATTCCAAACAATAAAGAAAGTGGAGTGAGCTAGGGTATTAAATGTCACAAGCTAGGTTCTAAATGCCACAGGGGAGGATAATAAATGCCAACAGGAAGGACCCCGCCAATGATTTCGGCGAGTTTAAGCGTCTGTGAAAAATCAAGAACCTACCGCGTAATTGAAATTTTTTGGAGCTAGTGACTAAAATATATTATTCAATATGTAAAAGGGTCCACAATACATTAGTCAATACGGAAAAGTGTCCACAGTAAATTAGTTCAATAAGTAAAAGGGTCCACAATATATGTGAGCGTTTCTGGGCAAAAGGGCCTTACGGCGCCAAAAATTGAAATGAGATATAGCTCCTGAAGTAGGTCATCGGAAAAAGTCTTTCTTTCTCTATTTTGTTTCTTGCAGAATGAGTCTTAGTGACCCTCTACTCTACTACGTCTATGCCAATTCCGATGTCAAAACGACTTACTACAACTAGCGAATAGAGCAGCCCAGGATTCCAACAAGACAGGTCGTGAGACGCTCCTTAAAGCTAAAAAAGAACTCTACGCAAACTTCGTTAGTCGCGAAAAGCGCTGTACGATTTATGCGTATTGCGTAATTGCTTTATGGGCGGTGCAATCATCGCTGTGCTCCCGTCTCCCACCAGAACCCCGCCTTCCCTGGAACTGTGTCGCCTGAACTTTTGTATATTTATTGTCTTTTTCTTTTAACCAGTTGGTACTGTCTCTTGTACACGGCATCATGCGCTAAGTCTGCTATTAAAAACAAAAAAAAACAAAAAAAAAAAAAAAAAAAAAAAAAAAAGAAAAAAAGTACGCCGTTAAGTATACGGAAACGTTAATTATACCGGAAGTGGAAATTCAATTTATGTTTTCTCGATTTCTAGTTCAATTGCTTTGCTGAATAGGGCCCAATTCAACTGCCAGTTTCTCTGCGTGTCGAAGGTTTTACCCTCCAGTATTTTAGCACTAAGTTGAGATAAATTGTATCTTTTTATTAGCATAAAAAACTCAATTTTTTTGATTTGCGCCATAAGGTCCCTTTTCCTAGACCCACTCACATATTAGTTCAATACGGAAAAGGGTCTACACTATATTAGTTCAATACGGAAAGTGTCTACAACATATTATTCAATATGGAAAAGGGTCCACAATATATTAGTTCAATATGGGAAAAGGTCCACAATACATTAGTCAATACGGAAAAGTGTCCACAATAAATTATTTCGATATGGAAAAGGGTCCACAATTCATTAGTCAATATGGAAAAGTGTCCACAATAAATTAGTTCAATATGGAAAAGGGTCCACAATACATTAGTCAATACGGAAAAGTGTCCACAATATAATATTAGTTCAATATGGAAAAGGGTCCACAATATATTAGTTCAATATGGATTGCGGTCCACAATATATCCGTTCAATATGGAAAGAGGTCCACAATATATAAGTTCAATATAGAAAAGGGTCCACAATACATTAGTTTATACAGAAAATAGTCCATAATACATTAGTTCAATATGGAAAAGTTAGTTCAATATGGGAAAAGGTCCACAATACATTAGTCAATACGAAAAAGTGTCCACAATAAATTAGTTCAATAAGGAAAAGGGTCCACAATACATTAGTCAATACAGAAAAGTGTCCACAATATATTAGTTCAATATGGAAAAGGGTCCATAATACATTATTTCAATGTGGATTGCTGTCCACAATATATTAGTTCAATAAGGACAAGGGTCCGGATTGCGGTCCACAATATTTCCGTTCAATATGGAACAGGGTCCACAATACATTAGTTCAATATGGAAAAAAGGTCCACAATATATTACTTCAATATGGATAGAGTTCCACAATATTTCCGTTCAATACGGAAAAGGGTCCACAATACATTAGTCAATATGGAAAGTGTCCACAATATATTAGTCAATACGGAAAGTGTCTACAATCAATGTGGAAAAGGGTTCACAATATATTAGTTCAATATGGAAAAGGGTCCACAATACATTAGTCAATACGGAAAGTGTCCACAATATATTATTCAATACGAGTGTCTACAATATATTATTCAATGTGGAAAAGGGTTCACAATATATTAGTTCAAAATGGAAAAGGGTCCACAATATATAAGTTCAATATGGAACAGGGTCCACAATACATTAGTTCAATACAAAAAATGGTCCACAATACATTAGTCAATACGGAAAAGTGTCCACAATATATTAGTTCAATATGGGAAAAGGTCCACAATACATTAGTCAATACTGAAAGTGTCCACAATAAATTAGTTCAATATGGAAAATGTCCACAATATATTAGTTCAAAAAAATGTCCTCAATGTCAGTTCAATACGGAAAAGGGTCCACAATACATTAGTTCAATATGGAAAGTGTCTACAATATAATTATTAGTTCAATATGGAAAAGGTCCACAATATATTAGCAATAAGAGGGGAAAATGTACAATAGTATGTTTGCCCAACATGGAAATAAATCAGAATTTATCTCTAGGGCATAAACCAACTAAAGACATAATCATGTAAGGATATTGTCCTAATTTTAAATACACCAAAGAATAAGTGAACATCACTAATACTTATTTTTAATGGCACAATTAAATTTATTTACCTCGAGAGAACATCAGATCCATTTATCTTGTCTATATTAGAAACTTCCAAGTCCCCAGTATTCACAATGAAAAATCTG
>WLWD01005763.1_pt1 | contig 22232 bp, 10 predicted proteins | sample 6712731 | NCBI WGS metagenome assembly WLWD01 (sample SAMN12718690, study PRJNA576275) | sponge metagenome | isolation source: marine sponge | host: Mycale hentscheli | place: New Zealand: South Island, Marlborough, Capsize Point | collected 2014-11-01
GAGCGAGGACAAAGTTGTTCGACGAAGTGCCCGATTCACGGTGTGCAAACTAAAATACAATAATAATGATAATGATATAAAACATAACTTAGCTAAATAATTATGTTCATGTGGAGTGGTTCTCCACATTTCCCTAGGTTTTTGTTCATATAGCTTTTTGGGGCCTTTATATGCCATGACTCCAAAAAACATCTTGGATACCAACTCATGTGCTGATCAACGACTCTCACTCCATTCTGATCAATGTCATGATTGAATTACATAGCATGGTCTCCCACAGCTGATGTATCATCACTTAGTGCTAGGGTTCTCCTGTGCTCCTTCAGCCTATGTTGTAATGTACAGCCTAATTGTCTACTGATATTGTTTATTTAATACTTCACTAGTCCACATTTTTTATTTTACTTATCCATAGTTACATTCTTGAGGTCACTCATCCATTTTTACATTGTATTGTAATAGGTCACTGATGATGATCACAACTAGCTAGTGGTCGAAACGTCTGTAAAATAAAAAATTTGCAATAGTGAAGTATTACCTAGTCACATAGGTTTATTTGGATTGATCTGATTGTCCAATGTATGTATGTTTGGTTACAAGAACCACAAGGCACCTGGTTAACTACTCCAGATCTTTCAGTTGGTGGAACATAGTTTTTTTTACGTGAACCAACATATTTCTCAGTGTTGAGTGTGGTTTAAAACAGGTCCGCATTTCCAAAGGGGCTAGAATCCTTTTGATACACTCTGAGAAATGCCTCACATAACGAAGAATCACTGTAGCTTTTGGTGTACGATGGACCTGACTGGATGGTGAGGTGTTGGAAATCTGACTGTGTTGGTATGACAAGTAGCCAGTGTTGTATTTATTAGCATTGCAAGGCAGATTTCACATGATCATCTATTGGTCTTTTTCGGCAGACAAATTATAGATCTAGTTTGTCCTAGAGAAAAGAGTCTTTGCTACTGACAACTTGTGGACCAACAGATGGTGTGAATTGAAAGCCAAGTATCGTACTTGTCGGACTTTGTCTTGCGTGTTAAGCACGTTTATTTATATTTCACTCTCCAGCATTCCAGTTTTGTAATCTGAAACCTTAGTGCAAGCAAAGAAATGACCAGAAAGAATCAGATTTGATTGCTCCGAGATTAGCTGATTCATGCCATGTAATTTCTAGCATAAGATTCAATACTTTTCTTCAAAGCAGTTATAACACAATATCTGCTAGCGGAATTGTTTGTAACTCATTCTGCTTTAAATATGCTAATTGGCAACTCAATGCTTTTTGCTGCATTGCTTCTTTTATCAGTAAAAACAAGACGATCATGTTTGATAAAGTAAGAAATCACCATAAATTATTATGATTTATAAGTTTCAAAGGTCAAGTTACTGGTAGCCCCAAATCTGATATTACATGCTCCATAATCTGAAGTTATATACTTGTAGCTCGTATCCAACAATCATATTACACATATCTGCTATACTATAAATGAAGGAATGACAAAGATCAAATTCAAAGTATTTTTGTATTTTTGATAGCAAACATCAGAGGGTTAAGCAGAAATGCTTACACGTTCCCAAGCACACTCACATTGTGGATGAAGATGTGTGCAGGTATATAAAATCTATCCATATCTCATCACAAGTTTGAAGTGACTCAATCAGGATTTTATATTAGCACTACATTAAATGTATACAGTGCCCATACTGGCATGGATGAGATTATAGATGCTGTAAAGGATACTACGTTTTGTTTGGAAGAAAGTGGTGGCAAATTTCAATGAAAGCATAACCATGCCTACTATTACCAGGTCAGTTCCAGTAAACCAAAAATGTATAGAATTTTTTAAATCATGTTCATATCATATTTTTGTAAAATGAAAATGATTTGAATATTGAAAGAATTTACCCTGATGATAACTTTGGAAAGTTAATATTGTTCAAGCTAAAACTCTTTTTGATCAAGCAATTCTGCCAAAATTGATGGGAAATTTTTATTCTCGCACTTTGGACAATTATACTGCAGGAGATGCTTTCACAATAAGATGAGTGTTGTGAGTGTTTTGACATTACTCAAACTTAAACTAGCAAACTTAAATCCTCATGTTGTCATTATTTTGTTGTTGGCTTTATTGTTTATTAAAAAGTCAAAAATGAAATTTAATTAAAAGGCATAACACAAGTTAGTCCAGAGTTAATACTGTTTCGCTGTGAATGAGAAAGTCTATTGGCTGTGTTGCACTCAAAATTGAATATTTTTTCTTGAGGTTGCCAATGACCATTTGTACATGAATACAAACCTTTGCACTAGTTTGTTTCCTCAGGTGCCTTTGGTAGCACCCTCACTACACTCAGAATACCACAGCCCTGGTAGAGCCTAGGTATAGTAGTGTCCCTGGTGGAAGTGCCTAACTATTTTTTTTATGACCATTTTTACAGGAAAATCTAGCACAAGGCTGCCCCCATCAACATTTTTGTTAAACAAATGAAATAAAAAAATTTAAAGTTTAGGAATTAGTTGTTATTTGTTGTAAATACAGCCAGCTGCAACTGGCTGAGCTAGCTCAGCTATGTGGTCAGTGGTTGTGGGTTGGCGATCACAGGCCACAGAGAATCTTCATTGGCTCAATCGGGTAAAGGCTATAAGCCTGAAGGTAAGTCGCCAGAGGTAGAGGAGAAGTTATGGGACAGCACTTACTCATACGCTCTGGTGACCTGCTGCCACCAGAGTTCGCCCTCCCACACCCGTTTGACAGAGTATTAAGCTGTAACTACGAAATGGGAAAATATGGGGAACTGAACTGACGCACGGTGTGGTCCACGGAATACATCCGGACACAAAATACACAACATGACCTGCGCCTACACTAAAATAACAAAAATACAGAAATACATACAATGCTTATAATACACACATAAATGTCCTTGTATGACACACACACAAATGTTCTTAATCTTCATGCTTTCTCTTCTATCTTCTCTCTGTCTTCATCTCTTTCTCTTTCTTTCTCTTGTCTGTCATCTTCTCTGTCTCACTTCTCATTCCTCCGCCCACAGTGGTCAACCACAGTTGTACTTGCATTATATGTAGCTGATTAAGTACTTCATTATGAACAATTTTTTGTAGCACTTTTTCATATCATTGCCTTGCAAAGGATTGGTGTTATGCCTAGAGAGTACTTGAATAATAATATACCACATAAAGTGCCCATTCAAAAACGTATGGGTAAAATCGCCATTCGATTGAAATAGCCCGAGGAGTGTGAAATAGCACTGTTGGAGTTGAAACAGTACACTTATCAAAGTGAAATAATATGGGTAAGTGCACAAGCGTGGGGTGATTAACCTTAGTAACACTGTAGTTTTTGCTGAAAAGTTTGTTTGTAAGGATAGAGGTATACTATGACATCATCAGACATACTTATACTTCTATTCACCCAAGTCGTTCTGGGTAGAATTCATAGGTGCAATGGAAGTAAACTATGAGATAGTATTGGAATATCTTCAATCTGGTAGATACCCTGTAGGAGCTACTAAAAATCTAAAAAGAGTCATTCGAAAGAAATCTGCTAAATTTTCTTTAAAAGATGGTCTGTTATTCTATTCTTCAAGTGGAACTTTGAAACAATGGATATCAACAAAAGAGAAGAAAAATCAAATCATAGCATCATGCCATACTGACAACTTGGGAGACATTTGGGACGAGACAAGACTCGACAGAAGATAACATCAAGGTACTGCTAATTATTTTATTTTTTTCATAAAATGAGCATTTTGCATTTATCTCAATCTGAAAGCAATGTTGCATGATTTGGTTATTACTCTAAAATTTGTATGCTTCAACTTTCACGAGGAATTAAATCATGAGTGTGACGAAATTTGTGACATAACTATTTGCATGATGAAACTCAAATTAATGATGTTTGTTTAAAAACTAATTATTTTGAAATTGTAACTGGTATTTAGATATACCTTCAGCACTTAATAAAATAAATATACAAATATTGAAATTAATCTTTTTCGTATAATTCTTGGAATAAAGTAATAATTAGCGTAATGTTCTTTTTGGCTGGAATTCTTTGAAGTTAGGTAAGGGTAAGGGGATTTGATTTAGTAAATAAAATAACAATGAAAAAAAGATTACTTTAGCTGTATAGCTAGATGCAATCTCGGTTGAGCACTGGACCAAGTGCAACCTTTGTGCTATCACACAAAATATTAGGCCAAAAGTCCTATAGCGTGCGGGTCCAGTGCTCCCCGAGCTCTAGTTGATGAATTGATTGACTGACTAACTGACTACCAATTTTGGTTTGGTTGGTTGTTTGTTCTATTCATAATGATATTTTGCTTGTGCAGATATTACTGGAATAGCTGTATAAAAGATATTGATTCATAATATTCAGACATGTTTGGATTGCCAGCGTGTGAACAAACAACTAGAAAAACCAGCTCATTCTCTTCATCCTATTGAAGTGCACAGTCCATGGTACTGAATCGGAATTGATCTCATTGGACCATTACCACGTTCGAAATCTGGAAATGCCTACATAATCACCTGTTGTGACTATTTCACAAAATGGCCAGAGGCTGCGGCAATTCCTGACAAATCTGCTTCTTGTGTCGCACAAATCTTGCATGTACACACTTATTACAAGACATGGCAGCCCAGTAATTGTTCAATCTGATCAGGGAAGAGAATTTGTGAATCAGGTAATTACCACATGCAATAAAACCACATGCAATAAAACCACTAAATTCATTTTATAAAAAAAAAAATTACACTGCATTTTCAGTATTGCTAGCATTTTTAACAGTTTAATTGAAAGCTGGAAATAGAATGACATTGCTTAGAAATGATATTAATGTTGGTCTTTTTTTCGTAAGGTTAACCAGTATTTGTTTGAGAAGACCGGAGTGGAGCATAAAATTTCAGCTGCTTATCATCCTCAAACTAATGGTTTAGTAGAAAGATTCAACCAAACTCTCACCAACATGTTAATAAGCTGAGTGGAGAGAGGCAAAATAATTGGGACGAATACATTGATGCAGCCTTGTTTGCATACAGGTATTTAATCAACACCAATAATGTTTGAAATTGTTTCTCTGCTTTTAAATATGATTGTAGTTAAGTATTACCTTTTAACAACATGTGAGAATCAGACGTCCATTGTCTTCCACATTTTAGTAGCAGAGTGCTTGGTCGCTATTTGAGCATACTATATTCGATACCTGTGGTAACTTATCTTTACTTTCATTTCTATATTATGGAAAGAATCAGAATTCATACCAATGGAATAAAAAATAGTGGATTGAATGAATTATTTATATATTTAGGACAAGTCAACAGGATTCCAGCAAATACACTCCCTTTAAGCTTTTGTATAAGCGGGAAGCCAGATTGCCTGTAGACATCACACTTCCAATGGAATCTGAAAAAGCTGATGAAGTTTCTACGTGAGTTAAAATTAAAATGTTTAATGTTAATACTCCATGAGCTAAGTGATTGGCCAGACTATAATGTTTCCATCTATTTGGAGGTTATAGGGGGGTGGGGGGAGGGGGGAGGAAGAAGAGCAAATTGAGATTTAAATAAATTGAGGGAGTAAAATGCTATTCAGTAATCAGAAATGAGCATAAATACAATAAAATGAATGAATGAATAGTTGAGTGAATGAACAAATGAATGACCGAACAAATGAACAAATGAATGAACAAACAAACAAACAAACAAAAACAAAAAAACAAACAAAAAAAACAACGAACAAACAAACAAAAAACATACTAATGATAATAATAATAATAATAATAATAACAATAACAAAAATAATAATAATTATTATAATAATAGCAATAATAATAACAACAACAACAATAATAATAACAATAATAATAATAATAATAGTAGTAATAACAATTATAATAATCATCATCACATAATGGGCATATTGAACTCTTTAGTTTTATCATTTTAGCTTTAGCTATTCCCAATCTGCTTTGAGCCCTATTTTCCTAAAGACAGTCACATATGTGACAGTCTATGGGAAAAGGGGGCACTTCACTCAAACAAAAAAAATTGAGTTTTTTATGCTAATAAAAAGCTAAAATTTATCTCAACTTAGTGCTAAAATACTGGAGGGTAAAACCTTCCCCGTGCAGAGAAACTGGCAGTTGAACTGGGCTGTATTCAGCAAAGCATTTGAACTAGAAATCGAGAAAACATAAATTGAATTTCCACTTCCGGTATAATTAATGTTTCCGTATACTTAACGGCGTACTCCGCATACGCAATTAAATCGTACAGCCGCTTTTTAACGGCGACTAACGAAGTTGTGTAGAGTTCTTTTTAGCTTTCAGAGCGTCTCACAGCCTGTCTTGTCGGAATCCTTGGCTACTCTACTCCATGTAGTGGTAAACTTTCAACCAGAGGTAAGCTGTAGATTGCTTGCACTATTCTCAAAGCAGAGGCTTAGCTAGCTCACCTAAAGTGGGGGGGCTGATATCACGCCAAAGCAATCACTACATTAAAGTTAATAATATAATGTAATGCACAATTATCTATTGCAGTAAGTTAAACAAAAATTAAAAATTGCCAAAGTATCTTTTTCTTTCATCCAGTTTTTCAACAAATTCTTTAGCTATCAAAATTAAATCCAAGTTTTCTGTAAGCTCTTTGTGAGCATTTAAAAGTAAACAGTTATTTAAACGTTTTTCTGTCATACTTGAACGTAAGTAAGTATTTATTCTCTTCATAGTTGAAAATGTTCGTTCAGAGGTGACAGAGGATATCGGAATTAGACGAAGTAATTTATGTACAGAGGGTAGCATGTCCTTCAAAACTCCATTGTTCTTGTTCATTGCACTGCATATGGTGTCAACTGAAGTAACTAGCCTAACTTCAGGCAGTCCTTGCTTGATAATATCATGTAACAATGGAAGTTGCCTCCTCAAGTTTGAGAAATCAAGATCTGCAGAAAAACATGACTTTTCAAGAATTTTTAACTCCTCATTAAAATTATTTTTATTTGCAGCTTTCAATAGTGTTTGTTCCATGGATAATGTCAGAGCAATGTGCTCTGTATCGAAGCGACTTGTGAGCTCACCATATAACAAATCACATGCTTCAAAGTACAGCTGTCGATAATGGTCTTTCACAGAAGAAAATATATGTGGCTCAGCTCCGTCATTGTACCTCTGAGGGCGCCTTCTTCTTCGCAACAAAACTGGTTTATCAGTTTTATGCTCTTCTGCAAACTGCTCTGCCTTTGCATAGAAGCGATCAAACTCCTCCTCTGAACGAATGCGTTCAAAATACTTTTTAGCTGCTTGTATGGCAGATATAGCATCTACAATGGCTATGTTCTTTTTTTGAAGAGCAAGGGAAACTTGTTCTGAAGCACCAAATAGATGATAAGATAGTTTAAGCCCAAATACTGTACTGAATTTCTCCAGAGATTGCAGGAGACCGTATGCCTTTAAGCCATATTCATCCCTTGTTGTTGAATGGATTTCTTCCAAAGCTTCCAAAGAATGCTGTAATCTTTGAGGATTGAATCGATCGCTGCTGTTCGGGCTGTCCACCGCGTTGGACACAAAGACTTTAGGCTAACAGTTGAATCATCTGACTCCTTCAGTTTGGAAGCAAACAAATGAAGTCGTTTGGGAGAAAACTTAATTAGTTTTGTAATTTCTCTCACCAATTCCAAAGCATCTCGCAAAACAACTATTTTCCTGGAAATACTTTGCAGGCAAAGATTCAAAGAGTGTGCAAAGCAATGAACAGGCACTGCTGCTGGATTATCAGCTAAAAACCTTGCAGCAACTCCTGACCTCTTTCCTTGCATATTTGCTGCACCATCATATGCCTGTCCTCGGCACATTGCTATGGGAAGGTTACATCTCACAAGGATATCCTTAATAATTGAATAAAGAGTAGCAGCTCTTGTATCAGGCACCTGAAATAGACCAATAGGATCTTCATGGATAATGTAACTTTTGTCCACCCATCTAATAGATACATTAAGCTGCTCTGATTGACACACATCAGTGGCTTCATCAGCTATGACTGAAAACCATGCTGGGCATTCTGCCTTCATGCTATCAAGCAGAGTACGAAGTAAACTTTTACCCATCTCTTCAAGGAGTTCATTCACGATTTGAGGACTAGTATACCGCTTTTCCTTCAACCATCCTCTAACAATGTCATCCTCCTTACTCAACGTTAGCATTAACTGCATAAGATTACCTTCAGATTCAGCATGCCCTTGGAGTGCTATACCTTGTCGGGTGAGATATTGAATAGCTCGCATCTGCAACACTAGCCCAGCTCTACGCTTTTGTTGCTGGTTTTTTACTTCAGCATTTAATTGACTTTCAACTGTTGGTCTTTGTTGGGCAATCCATTTTAAATGTGCTTCTTTATGAAAGTGAGAACTTTCATGATTTCTGAATCTCTCCAATGCTTTTTTCCAATTTTGATATCCAGTTTGAGTAAAAGCACTTTCTCCACATTTGGCAAATGAAAACAGTTTGTGCTTATAAGCATATCGACATAATAGGCAAAATACTCTTTTGCGACTTAGACAAACAGTAAGCCAAGAAAATTTTTTTAGCCAAGATGGCTGAAAATTTCTTGATTTGCCACTCAAAAGCATAAGGGTTTGCTTATCCATAGGTTGAAAAGTATTCAAGTCATCAGTACAACACAAAGATGAGCATTCTGATATATCACCTTCAGAAATTTTTTCAATCTCAGTCTCAATTCCAACCTCACATTGAGGTGAAAGTTCTGTTGCTGTAGGGCTTACATCTTCACTTCTTTCAGTCCTTCCATCGTCATCAGCTTCCCCTGTATTTGAACCTTCAGAAATGTTTTCAATCTCAGTCTCAATTCCAACATCACATTGAGGTGAAAGTTCTGTTGCTGTAGGGCTTACATCTTCACTTCTTTCAGTCCTTCCATCGTCATCAGCTTCCCCTGTATTTGAACCTTCAGAAATTTTTTCAATCTCAGTCTCAATTCCAACCTCACATTGAGGTGAAAGTTCTGTTGCTGTAGGGCTTACATCTTCACTTCTTTCAGTCCTTCCATCGTCATCAGCTTCCCCTGTATTTGAACCTTCAGAAATGTTTTCAATCTCAGTCTCAATTCCAACATCACATTGAGGTGAAAGTTCTGTTGCTGTAGGGCTTACATCTTCACTTCTTTCAGTCCTTCCATCGTCATCAGCTTCCCCTGTATTTGAACTTTCAGTAGACTTCATTTTTTTGGTTCCTGATAACATTCCAGTTAAGGTAAGCTGTCTTTTGGCCATTTTGACTAGAGCCAATCTGAACTAAGCAACCAAGAAAGAAAGCCACTGTATGTAACACTAAAGCAGCTGGTCAAAAAGTGTTTTTACTGCAAGCAACTGCTAATGAGACTTGAATACAAGGTGTCTGGTTTGAAAACACATACCAGATATACAAGTAATTATCACATCTTTTGATTGGCATTAATGAAAATAATGTGAAAATCAGGTAAATACAAATGTGTCTGGTTACTTATATTCAATACATGTGTATTGTATAGTTGGTATAAAAGTGGGGGGGCTTAGCCCCACTTATTATAAAAGTGGGGGGGCTCTAGCCCCCCCAGCCCCCCCTGTGGCTATGCCACTGCAAAGCTATGCAGTTTTTTTAGCGGCTTGTTTGAAACTCCGCCCATTCCCCGTTTATTGTACTTCGAGAACGAGAGAGAATAAAAAGTAGCTTGTCTTTCCACGGCACGCTTGGGGGCTTTTAAGTTGTTTCGGCATTTGAAATTTGGCATAGACTTAGAGTGAGGGTCACTAAGACTAATTCTGCAAAAAACAAAAATAGGAGAAAGAAAGAATTTTTCCTATGACTTACTTTTGGAGCCTATATCTCAATTTCAATTTTTAAGTGAAGTGCCCCCTTTTCCCATAGACTGTCACATATATCTTAACTGCTAAGTAATCTGCCTTGAGGGAAGACATTTATTAGGCAACCAATAGGTTGTTAACGTTTAAAAACTTTAATAACACTGCCATTACAGTACCTGCTTCTGATTTTGTAAATTTTTACAGCTCATGTCCAGTTTAGAGACAATTAGTTTCAGTTTGAGGAGGATTAGCAAAACAATTTTCCAGAAGGTGACGCAAATATCTCCTAAGGTATTAAAAAAAACGCTGGTGTATATAGCTAATTGGCTTTAAATGTACAATGGTGGATTAATGGCATGTGCACTTTAGAATTCCATCAGCAAATGACCTTGATGAACACATGGAATCAATGCTTCAATGGGCTGATGAAATCAATACTAAAGCCAAGGAGAATATAAAGAAGGCTCAAGCAAAACAAAAGAAAAGGTATGATACTAAGCATAAGATGCCAGACTTTAATGTTGTAGATAAGGTATGGTGCTACAACAGCCGCAAGCAGACAAGACAAGGAGGAAAGTTGGAGTTTAATTGGGATGGTCCATATGAAATTGCTGAACAAACAACCAGAGGGACATACAAATTAAAAAGCAACTCTGGGAAAATTCTCAAGCAGGGAATTAGCAGTATAAATTTGAAAATTTGCAAGAACACAGATATGGTTAGTTAATTGTTAGTATGTAAATAATGTAAAAAAATATTCATGCTACTTAACATATATCGTGTCAATTAAGTATCAGTGTTTATCCCTTTCATTCTAGTTTTAATGCGCATAAGGCAAGTACACTTTTACCCGTCCTGTTATCAATATCTGAAATAACCTTCCTCATTTCCTTATTCAACATTTATAAGCTTTCCTTCCATGTTTGTATTAAATATTTATGAAAGGAATTTGAGGAATTTGTGTCAACATCAGAAAAATCTGAAAAGGAAGTCATTACTCATAGCAATGTAAATATATAAGATTTTATTAGCTGGACTGATAAGTATTGAGTTAAAATTATTAATAAAACACTACAACATTTAACTCTAAATGTGTACCATGCACTGACACATACATAATTATATGAAAATTGATGTCTTTTGTGATAGAAGACAGCGGAAGAAGACATAATGACAATCGAAGAAATGGGTACCAATTTCTCACTTATTTGAATAATTTTGGTGTGCCAGTACTATAAATAAGATCAGTTGCAGTGATTATGATTAATAAATTGGAGTAATACATATAATAATTAACATTTACTCATATCAAAGTAACCAATTAGAAAGTTAATTTTCTCATTTATTAATTCTATAATTTTTTATTTCATTTAACATGATGCATGACTAGGTTGAAATGGGCAAAGTTGCCATAAAGAAATGTTCATGCAAACGGCAGGGTAACATATGTGGACCACAATGTCATCCTGGTCGAGCATGTATTAATACAGGATCTCAAAAGCTAGCTGCAATGCAGTCTACTGCAGTGATTGAGGTAGCCGAAACGAATGCAGTACAGGAGAAAAAAATATGGACTGTTGTTGGCCAAATCTCACTCTCAATTACTGATAAGGATATCCTAACCAGCAACATGTGGTTAAATGACCGTCACATAGATGTAGCACAGACCATTTTGAGAAATACCTATGGTATAGCTGGACTGGAAAGCCCTACATTGCAATACACAAGGACATTTACTGTTCATCACTTGAACCCCTTTGTGCAAATATTAAACCACAGCGGCAACCATTGGATGACAGTATCTACAGTAGGATGTCAACCTGCCACTGTCAAAATTTATGACAGCATGCATTTACTACTCAGTGAAGATCTAGAAGAAATAATCGCAGACTTACTGCACACAAATAGCAAAGACATCAAAGTAAATTATATGAATGTTCAAATTCAGAAGGGAGGTTCTGACTGTGGTCCCTTAGCGATCGCTTTTGCAGCTGCCATTTGTAATGGACAAAAACCTGAACTCATAACTTTTAACCAAGAAACGTTAAGATCAGAATTATTGAAAGTATTTGAGAGCAAAACTCTCACAACATTTCCAAGCAAAAGTGAGCAAAGAAAGGCAACTTTTGACACTCAAAAGATACCAATTTATTGTAGCTGTCGACAGCCTGAAAAAGGTCGTAGTATGGTATGCTGTAATGAATGTGGAGAGTGGTACCACAGGGAATGTAGCAGAATAAGTAATACAGATTGGAATAGCAAGAAGAAACCCTGGGTGTGCCCAAAATGCAAGAACTGAATGATTTACTACAGATCACTTTTACAATTTAAAATTGCACTTTGGTATCATTATACTTAATAATTTATTTATTTAATGAAATGTTTAATATTACTAATTAATTTCTGGTTAGCTGCCTGGTCACAGTTACTAAGAAGAAAGTACCGTACATCTAATGTATCTTATACTTAACACCTTAACCTTGTCACCACTGCCAGTAATTGGTCAAGTGGTTTTCCAAGATAGGGGGAGGGGTGAGCAAGAATGACATACCCTAAGCATTACTGGCACCAGCATCTCATAATCAGGATGTACTTGAGATTACATGGAGTTCTTGTTAAGTGGCACCATCAGGCAATGCCCTGGATCTATTTACTTTAGTCTACTTGGACCATGCTTAGTCAGCAACTACCGCCAAAACTTAACAATTGTGGGTTCATTGATGCGCTCCATTGCAACAAGGTCATGGTCCAAAGAGGAAACATATCACCTCACACACACATGCACACACACACACATACTCACACACATACACACACACATACACACACACACACACTTTTTTGTTAACTCTTCATTATTAACCTATGAGGGACAGTGGCGTAGCTGAGGGGGGCCTAGAGGGCCAATATTTTATCAATTAGTCATAAATTCAATTTAAACTTGGTTCATACATTTATAGGTCACAAAACTAGGACCCTCCAGCAGTTTCTCTCCAGCTACGCCACTGATGAGAGGTGAGAGTGTTCCAGGATCATATTGTCCAATGGCTTGACAATAGTCACGCACAAATCACCTGGACTCACACAAAGTTGATATACACATAATAATAATAATAATAATAATAATAATAATAATAATAATAATAATAATAACAATAATAATAATATGGGGGAGGAGGTGGGGGGTTGGAGGTGAGTGGGAATAAAGTATCGAGAATAGAAGGAAGGAGAATAGAAGGAAGGAAAAGAGAGAGGGGAAAGAGGGGAATAGGTAATACTTTGAAAGAATAATTGATTCTTTGGCTATATTTACACGCACGCATGCATGCACACACGCACGCACGCAGCATGCATGCACGCATGCGCAAACACACACCCATACACACATGTAGTCCAGTAATGGTAACTGGTGCAAGTACAGAATTTCTTAATTCAATAGGTGGCATTTCTATTCATAGATACCTTTTTTTCAGTTTTCATAGCACATATTTGAAATCTGATAACTTGATCAAGATGACATATTGTCCTGCATCATTAGCTAAATTAACAAGCTGACAATTCTAGATGGTAAATCAAACTAAAAGATAACTATTTAGGACAACAAGTAGCAAATATTGAGCAAGCATATATCATTACTTATAATGATATGTTTCATATCATTTAAGCATTGCTTTAAGTCTGATGAATTTTAAATTAAAAACCTGATTTTTGACTAATATAAATACACCCTAAAAATCATATTTATATGAATGCATACCTTTATTCCAGGTTTTATCTTTCTATCTAGTATTCAAACAAAAAGATAAGACGAGATATTAGTTCTCTGTATGTACATAAGTGGTAACTTCTAAAGGAATAGTAATAGCAGAAAATGAAGATGGCAACATCAACAATAAAAATAGTCGTTTAAGATCTAAATTGCTTAGATTACCTATAATTAAATCTCTAACACGTCAACATTATACTAGATAGTTAAAAAATATAGTAAAACATCTAAAAATTTTATTTCCACTAAATTACTCATTGTAACAGCCCCAATATTTCCATGAGTGTTTACAAGTTATTGAGTGCATTGGTTCCTCCTGTGACTATACAGTCCTCATGCTAGTTATGCCTGTGATGCTTGTTGTTGGTTTCTGCACAATCCAACTATAGTGCGGTAGCTGAGCCATGTGGTTAACCACACACCCTTTATGTACATAATTGCTGCACCGAATGAATATAATTGTGAGACAAGTTTTAAATGCAGTATATTCTAAATACAAAACCTGATCTTTTTTAATTCCAAATAGACAAGAGCAAATGAAGCAACTGAGAATTGACAATGATATTACGTGTATTCTCTAAATGCCTTTAATAATGAATAGTTCTAAAGGAATTCTAACATGTTAATTAACCATGTCTTCACGCAATGTGGTAAAATCTATTGAAATCGTATTAGAAATGATTAATAAAAATATTTTGAAAATTAGTTCTCTTATTAATGTACTCTGACTCAAGTATTGTACATAGCATGAGTCAGAGTATAAAATGGGAGCCGAAGACAAATGAAAATATCATGTGAAAGTGATTTAGACTTTTTCTCAAACAGTCAGAGTACATTTTTCAATTCATTTTACTCGCAATGTACGCACTGCTTATTCAATAAATAGCATAAAATACGGGAGAATATGTAATAGCTAAACCATTGGTTTGAGGAGTTATCCAGCGATAATTCTGAGAGTTGCCATGGTGGTTTAACTATTTTATACCATAGCTACCATTTCTGACAGATAAAAATACTAATCAATGACAGAAGCTATTTAAGCGAGGCTTGCAACTATCGACTAAAAGTGTATTTACCTTGGTGAACAACGTTCTATTTCCACAGCCTTTAGACAAGAATAGTATAGTGATAGAGCTGATACATCCAGTGAGGTTCGGGGATAGCATTTATAAAACCTTTTAAGCCTAACTAGGTCCCCTTTTAGCCGCCTTTAGATAAAAATAATGGCAACTGAGCAGATTTGTTCAGCGAGGCTAACTCAGGAATAGTTTCTACAAGATCACTTACATTTTGTTGTATTCAACTTCATTATTATGTCAAATAATGCTTCTGTGTTGTATATATAATTTAAGCACTTGACTTGTGTACATACATTATCCCTTTCAAACTGAAGATTACTTGTCATCTGTTGGCTGAAAATGTTTTTATTATATTGCTAATTTCTAGGAAATATCAGCCAAATTTTATCATCTTCTGAGATGTTTACCCCTAAAAAAGGCTTGTGCAAGAGGCTGAAACATTCTTGGGTATATTTAGCTAATAATAGTAACTAATTAAAAAGCAGTCATAGTAGTAAGGGAATAGTAGCAATTAGGTTTGCAAAAGGTTTAATGAACAGAAAGGCAATGTTATACACTACATTATGTAATTGCAGTGGAGAATCTAAATTAGTTTAGTCACCACATTGTCATCATTATTCAGCCCAACCAAAAACGTGAAAAAGGTATTTCAACTTTCAAACTGAAGTCTTCACGGAGTAAGCAAATATGGACATGCTTGATAAAAGTATGCAATCACTACAGTATAATCTAATGGCACGTATTCATTACTTTCTATTCAGTTAAATAAACGGGTGTTACTAAAACCAGGAGCAGGAGTAGGAGTAGGAGCAGGAGTTGCGGCCACCAAACAGAGTCTGGAGTGGGAGTTGGGCTGAAATAGTTATATAGCTATTTTTGGTTTTTAATTTTTCATTCTGATTCTCAGTAAAATATAGCTCAGAAAAGTAGCTAGCTAGATTCTCAACTATTGCCATATTCAAGTAATCATACAGCACTGCAGACCAACCACCTCTACCATGATATATACCTCCATAGTGCTACATGAGAAATAATGCTTTTTATAAGTATAAAATCAAGAGCAGCTATTAACTGGTTATAATAACAATCCCATGAACATTCACCACAATGTACATAGCTAATGAAGTGGCAAATAGAAGAATTGTAAAATTTTAACCTTCCTCTACAACCTCCCCCTCCCCCTCCAATTACAGCACCAAAAGGTGGTAACAGTGTTTATTAAGACATGATATAGGATGAATACACAAGTCAATGAGGTGTTGACAGACACCTATGGTGACTCAGCTGATCTTTCAGCAGGTCATTCTACTTCAGTGTAGGGTTAAGATTTAAAAAACCAGAGCTAAATATTTCGAGCAGACTTGTTTAGTAGCACTAGCATCAGAATCTATGAATGCTGTTTTTCATCGCATGCAGCAGTGGAAGTTGGTACCATTGGATGTTATTATAGTTTCACTCTATCACCTTTCGTCCTTCTATGAACGTGAAATAGTAAGATCAATACATCAGTGTGGTCGCTGGCAAGTAAAAGACGAGTATGATTTTTGCACACGAGATCCATCACATATGCCTCGACTTCAGGCTGTATTTGACCCCTCAGATATTGTTGACAGTGTTAGAAAAGAATTGAAGTCTCTTCCTCAGTGCAAGAATGAATCCATTCCCAATAAAGAGTGTGAATCTAGGATCAGTTTAGCCAAATCTGCTCTATTAGACAATCGAGTGAAACTTGTAGGTAATGGCTCCTTCGTTGTGATTGAAAATGACGGTGTCACAACAAGAGCAGTGCGAATATTTCCAAAAGAGTCATGTTCATGTAGTTCAACAAAGAAATGCTTTCATCTGGCTGCTTGTCAAATGTCTATTGGCCTTGAACCACATTTTGATGGAAAAATTAACCTGGGGGAGGTGAGAAGAAAGGAAAGAGTAAAATTGGAGAGACCATCAGGCAGAAAGAGACCACGGAAACATGATTTTGCAGGAGCTACTGAAACAAAGACCAAAATAAGTAGGTATATTTTTAAAAAATTATGATGTATTACATTATCCTTCATATTAGGTACGACTTTGACAGATGACGGGGCTGAATTACTTATACATAAAGTTACTAAGAAAGATTTTGATGACATAAAAGCAAAGAATGCCATGTCTCCTATTAACAATGACATTGATTATCTAGTAACATTAGAGTCTTCAGATTTGGATGTGATTACTTGTCAGAATTCGATTCAAGTGGCAGAAGTGAAAAGTAAGTCTGTGATGCTGCAAAATGCTGGAAATTCTTGTTAAAACAATTTAGGCTACTGTATTCAATTTTTTCACGTAAAGATGACAGCAGAAAGATAATTAGTCATAGTTTGCCATTACTCTAATATATGTGTTAAGTTAATAGGTTTATTTATGCTTGTTTGTTAGATCATCCATCTTCATTCTTGTACCAACTGTCCAATGCCACCAAGACAATTACCATTCAGCCCTTCACAAAAGGCACTGACATACAATGGGATGCTTACTTAAAGAGAATAAGCTGTTTATATCCTGAAGTTTTGCAAGTGCCAAATATCTGCATCGGAGAATACAACTCAGTGAGTAGTAAATACTTGTTTCTTCTGTAGTCACAAAAACATTTTCTTTCCAGGAATCTATGTGCCTTGATGAAGGACATACTTTGGTCATTCAGACCTTAAAATCTGGACAGTGTGCATTTTTCAAGAATATAAGCATCTCAACTTCTACACATGTGCAAGTACGTACTCCACAGTGATTTTTTTTAAATATGCAGACTTTCATCATAAAACAGTGATGCAATATGTATGCAGAGTTTGTATGCTTGTACATGTTTAGCCTAATGAATTGCTACTATACATTCTTTGATGGGTTGTAGCGTTATGGCTATGTACTAAGGCTCACCTCTGCCCCTCCTACCTTTTTTAAATAAGTGAATTTTAACTTAGTATTCCACTATTGCTATTCTTTTTTACTGTGACGATAAAAATTTGCCAAATTGAATTTTAGTTAAGCAAGTCTATAGCAATATTGAATTATTTTTTGTATTACATGTCATTATGTTATGCTAATTTAATTAGGTTATATCAACATACAAACTTCCTGATTATTCTGAGCTAAATTTTCATGCTGGAAGTGCAACGCGTCATCAACAAGAAGTGACCTCAGTATTGGTTCAACATGCTGGAGTTCAGTTTGTTGAGAATGATGAAGACATTCTACTAGCTGCACTACTTCTTATCAGTTGCCATAAGCCAACTCAGGAGCTCTCCAGGGTACGATGCCAAATGAAAGTGTTAAAAAAGGAATTAAACCAATTCATGAATGGAATAATTGATTGTTTTAGTTTTGCTTGTGAACCAGGTTCTTTTTGTAAATCAAAAAGTGATAATGTTCCTCTTATATGCATTTGCCGAACACCTTGGATAGAAGGAAGTACATCAAAAGCAGTGTATCGTGAAAAGCAAAAGCAATTCAACAGTCACCGTTGTTGTACCTGTCAGGGATGGTTTCACCATTATTGTCTGTCTATGTGTCACGTAGATGTTCCTAAAATATCTCAAGATTTTATCTGTCCTAATTGTAAGATACCACCTACTATTCCTTGGCATAACAGAAAATACAGAAATACATGTACTTCAGATAACTTCTTGAATACTATTTTGATACACAGTATGCAAAACCCAAAATTCCTTGAATGTTTGGGTTCTAGTGAGGCAGAACATGTATTGAAAGTAGTAATTCATGATTTTATCAAAAGCAATGTGGAAAGCGGTAAAACAAGATTTTTGGACTATGTGAAATCAATTGTTTCAGGACAGCAGTATGATTGCTTTGGTTCAGAATATGAACAATGTCTTCAGGTTTTTAAATCAGTTTGGCGTCTGGAATTATGTCTGGAATGCAGTTCGCCTCACTGCCCAAGGCCCAAGAATACGAGGTATCCAAATGGATACAATTTGCAGCCTCAAAGCCTTGAAAGATTTTCTAACCAGATAGAGAAGCAATTTCCAGAAAATGGTCAAGCACTAGGCTACTGTGGTGCAACTTTTCCATCTCTACCACCAAAAGATGCTTCATCCTGTCATAGAAGAAATATAGTTGATTTGGAAGATAATGACGGAGGCCCCAATGTGTATGAATGCAATGGAGTACCAGTTGTCAAAAAATATGTGTTCTTTAGCAAACATCCTTGGTTAATTCCCTTTAATATCAATTCTTTTAAAAAGGAATTACTGAAAGAACTTGATGAACTTCCTGTCATATTGCATTTGCTGGGGAAAAAGTATGTTTTGGCAGGATATTCACTGCATCGTCCTGGGCATTTTGTGTCCGTAGTATATTGGCGGGGAAAAAAATATCGATATGATGGCATGGGACTTACAAATAACACCAGACTTCAAGCCTTCAAACAGTATGACTGCGAAGAAGAAGGGTCACATGCTTTTTATTTAATGTTTTAAAGTAAGACTAATTTGAATTGAACCTGATACATAGAATATTTGTTACCCACACAATTATATTCACAACAATACTTTTCTTTCTGAAAAAGAGCAATTCCTACTTTAACAAACTTTCAACTGTCACTCTCCCACTCCCCAAGAACTATAAAAATATTAAATAAAAAATAATTATAGCAAAAATAATGAAATTAATATATTATACATAATAATATAGCTGATAATATTAATAGTTTATTATTATTATAATAATTTATAATAAAAGTAATAATAATTATTTATAATAATAATAAAAATTTATGACAATAATTTATATTAATAATAACTAATTGTCAATACTCTTCCACTCCCTGTAGATAGCTAACCCAGCAATATTAATATCATTGTCTTTTATTTTTGACAAAACAAAATCTAATTTAATTTTTTAATCTCTTTATAATATAAAATTATTTTATATTTATTGTTATTTTATTTAACCAAAACTAGGTCAATTGATTGTATAACTAATTAAATCTTCTACATGATATAGAAATACTAAAACCTAACTAAACCTTCAGGGAGAATTTGGAGGGAAAAACTAAAACTAAGCATTCGAGATATTTTTTTAGTATGAACTAACTAAAACTAAGAAAATCTGGAATCTCTAAACCAAAACAACACTGCTAGATACCTCATGCTGGCCAGATGCTGTTTGGTGAACGGTCTGGCTACATGAAGATGGCAACAGCTTGAGAATACCAAGCCCAACTCTAGACCACTCCTTCTACTTCTGCTCTCCTGCTGTTAGACGGGAAGTCCTACTCCCACTCCTACTCCTGCTCCTGGTTTTAGGCCGCAACTCCCGCTCCTGCTCCTACTCCTGAGTAAATTCGGTGACTGCCACGGAGTTTTAGTGGCACTTGGAACCTATGCTCCTGGTTTTACACAGGAAGTCTTACTCCTACTCCTGCTCCCGGTTTTAGGCCGCAATTCCCGCTCCTACTCCTACTCCTGCTCCCGGTTTTAGGCCGCAACTCCTGCTCCTACTCCTACTCCTGCTCCCGGTTTTAGGCCGCAACTCCTGCTCCTACTCCTACTCCTGCTCCCGGTTTTAGGCCGCAACTCCTGCTCCTACTCCTACTCCTGCTCCTGGTTTTAGTAACACCCTAAATAAACTTACGGTCCAGGGGGTTGGGCGTTATTTCGCTATAACTATGGTACACTTTTGCTGTTTACCTGGGTGTTCTTCCAACTCTTCTCGGGACTGCGATTTGTCTTTTTTTCGTTTGCCACTGAAGAAAAAAGCATTGCTTAAGCAATGGGTACATGCTATTGGGCGAAAAAACTTGCCAATCAATCAGCATACCCGGGTATGTAGCAAGCATTTCATTAAGGCTTGCGCAAGAGGCTACTTAGGTCAGACGAAGTACCATCCCAGAATATACCTAAGATTTCAAAGCCATCTACTTCAGAAAGCCACCAAAGGAACGTTCATTCTGTACCTCACCAGCTCTTGTGGAATCATCTAGTGAAGTAAGCACTGTAAGCAATGATGTTGAAGTTCAGACAGATGATATAGAGGAAAACTGTGCTAAAATTCAAGAATTAAAGGAGGAAATTAATAAGCTGAAGTTGTCAACTAATGAGAGTAAGTTTAGCTTGTCCAGTGTATCTAGTACACCTTCTCAGCTGAGCTTTTACACTGGCTTTTCTAGTTATGAGGCTTTGAAAGCTTGTTATAACTTTCTGGGACCAGCAGTGAATCACCTCATATATGATTCAAGTAAAGAAGATGTAGAGTTAGGAGGAAGACGGTGCAAAGCACGATGTTTATGTCCAGAAGATGAGTTTTTTCTTGTCTTAGTTCGCCTACGATTAGGTCTCATGGAAAAGGATTTAGCTTACAGATTCAAGATCTCACAGTCTACTGTTTCACGTATAATAGTGACTTGGATTAATTTTCTGTATTTAAAGTTCAAAGAGATTCCATTGTGGCCTCCAAAAGAATTGGTTGCTTGTAATATGCCCAAGCAATTCAAAAAGCTTTACCCTACTACCCGTGTTATTATCGATGCAACTGAAATATTTATTGAGCAACCCAGACTTCCAGAAATTCAGCAGATGACATTTTCAAAATATAAAAACCATAATACCTTCAAAGCCTTGATTGGAATTTCCCCATCTGGTGCTGTGACATTCGTTTCAAAGCTATTCTCAGGATCTATTTCAGATAAGGAACTAACAAGAAAGAGTGGGCTATTAGATTTACTGGATGCTGGAGATTCAGTAATGGCAGATCGTGGTTTTAATATAGAAGATGACCTAATCTTGCAGGGAGTGCACCTCAATATTCCCCCATTTATGAGAGGAAAGGCACAATTAGATGAGGATGAGCTGGTTACAACAAGAAGGATTGCATCTTTACGTATTCATGTAGAACGTGCAATGGAACGAATAAAAAACTTTCATATATTTGACAGAACACTACCTTCATCTCTAACTGAAATTGCCGATCGTTTATTTTTGTTTGTTGTGTTCTAACAAATTTCAACCCTCCATTGTGTTAGCATCAACAATTTTCCACAACCATACAATGTCATTGACCACTCAAGATTAACTAAACTTCCCTTCTTTAAACATGCACACACCTTCACCTTAAATATAACTTGTTATTAATAATTAATATTCAATGTCAATGTTGTGAAAATATTTACATGAATAATAATGATTATTATATTTCATTGGTGTGAAAATGCTCAGCTGCAGTTTTGACTGTAGACAGAGGAGGTTCACTGTCTAAACCTTCTTTCACATAAGCATTAACTCTGCAAATGCAAACAATAATAAAATAAAGCCAGGCTAGTTAACTCAAACTTTCAATGAAGCCATATAGCTAGCTAACTAGCTGAATGTGAATTTGCATGCACTGAAGTTAGTAACTCATGCATAGTTTTTACAGTCTCTTCTGCAAACAATAAATAAAATAGAGCCAGGCTAGTTAAAATTAAAATTACAGTGAAACCTTGTGAATGTGCATGCACTGAAGTTGCTACCTCATGCA
>WLWD01004954.1_pt1 | contig 22228 bp, 11 predicted proteins | sample 6712731 | NCBI WGS metagenome assembly WLWD01 (sample SAMN12718690, study PRJNA576275) | sponge metagenome | isolation source: marine sponge | host: Mycale hentscheli | place: New Zealand: South Island, Marlborough, Capsize Point | collected 2014-11-01
TTCAACCACATGATGTGGATTCAGACAAAGCTGACAGTGACGTGACATTCGTGGAGACAGCTATGGTGGTAGCCATCTCAGGCAGCGTCACACCAGAGCCAGAGTATTGAGATCAGGCGTTAAATCACTCTAACAAATGTGTTGCCTTGTCACCTCTGAGAAATAATGTCACTGTTCCTAGAATTTGAACTGAAATAAGTGCACAATGCAAGTACATGGAGCTTTAATTTACATGCATTTGTGTCCTTACATCTTGCTGCATCATATAGCAGTATGAAATGTTGCAAGAGCTAACAGCAAACACTAAGACTATACTACTGCTATCATTGAGGGTATGACTAATTTATGGTCAAGTTTTATTGTACAATCCTTATCAAGCTGCACAACACAAACACATTTTTTGTCTCTGTAAAGCACTTTACATTAAAAAAATTACAGAAAATACATTGTAGTTTCTAATTTTTTGTGAAGTTTTTAAATGACTGTCAAAAAAAATTAGACACACTCATACTGTTTTAACTGACTCATGTCTTCACAGATACAGTGGTTCAACGTGATCTAAATTTATTGAATACCCTGCTGTGCTACCAGTACTATGTGTTATAACCAATACTGAGTTTGTATGTGATTACAAATCTCAAGACACGAGGGTGAAGCCCAAGTTGCGAGGGTTTGTGAATTGCAGTACAAACCAATTCTTATTGGTTATAACTATTTTATAGCCCAAGGACATAGACACCAAGGCAGGTTTCTGTTCTTAGTTTGTATTTGTTTTGTTTTTCTGATTGAAGTGAGCCAGAAAAGCAGGACTTCAGATGATTATACTAATATGACACAGGGTAATAAGAGAAAATGTATTTTTCCTTTAATTTAATGTGTCCTGTGTAATTTATAATATAGTTTGAATTGTTAATAAAAGTATGTGGTTATGGGCATAATAGCCATTGTTGGTAAAGAGAAATAAACCCTCCTTTCAAAATTCCATAGACTTAATATATTTCCCCTTATTCTTAGTGACCTTTCAGTAATGAATCTGTTGTGCACAGAGCTAGCTGAAAAAAGAGATTACTCTGAGCAACATAATTCATTAACATCTAACTTGTTGCTTGTTGATCTTTGTATCTGTGTGGGTGAATACTTTAGTGGGACCAAGAGGGAGTTCAAATTTGTGAAATGTTTAGTTTGAAAAAACTCATTACATATTTATGCATTTCTCACATTGTAATTTGTGTACTTACCTGTCTTTTTTCCTTTTTTGTCTGACCATGAAAACATAGGCATGTCTACTGAATGACCTTGCCTATCTTATAGGTTTTCACCCTAGATGACTGCGACCCACCTTACTCAGCTTTCGTTAATGCTCTAATAGATTGATTAACTGTAGCCTTTCCTATAATTATAATGGTATGACTACTCTGTATTCCTGCACTAGTTATTTGTGAGTGTGAGAGCTTTTTTTAAATTTTCATTTAAAAGAAGTTTATTGCAAGGTCTTTTCAATTACATTCTTTTAAGAAGATAGACAAGTGACAGATGCACGCACAAACGATCAAGTGTGTTTTTAATAGGATTGGCATGCAAATTGCTTGGATTAGTGAAGTTTAGATTAACAAACTTTTTAAAGACTATCTGTGTTATTTCAATTTTTTTTTAATAGTTCTATTCAGAAAAAAATATTTATGAACACACAAGAGTTCTGTGTCTTGGGTCTGCTTTGGCAACTGCCCTATTTACATTTAGCAGTTATTTTTTTGTTTTTGTTTTTTGCCAGTTTACCCTTGTATAATTTGTGATGGTGGACCCATCCGAAGTGACTTCGTATCAATTAAGGAGTGTACGACAGTTTCCCCTCGTATAATTTGTGATGGTGGATCTCATCTGAAGTGACTCCTTGTTAATTAAAGAGTGTACGACAGTTTCCCCTCGTATAATTTGTGATGGTGGATCGCATCTGAAGTGACTCCTTATTAATTAAAGAGTGTACGACAGTTTCCCCTCGTATAATTTGTGATGGTGGATGCATCTGAAGTGATTCCTTATCAATTAAAGAGTGTACGGCAGTTTCCCCTCATATAATTTGTGATGGTGGACGCATCTGAGGTGACTTCTTATCAATTAAGGAGTGTACGACAGTTTCCCCTCGTATAATTTGTGATGGTGGACGCATCTGAGGTGACTTCTTATCAATTAAGGAGTGTACGACAGTTTCCCCTCGTATAATTTGTGATGGTGGATCGCATCTGAAGTGACTCCTTATTAATTAAAGAGTGTACGACAGTTTCCCCTCGTATAATTTGTGATGGTGGACGCATCTGAAGTGACTCCTTATCAATTAAAGAGTGTACGACAGTTTCCCCTCATATAATTTGTGATGGTGGACCCATCTGAAGTGACTCCTTATCAATTAAAGAGTGTACGACAGTTTTCCCTCGTATAGTTTGTGATGGTGGACGCATCTGAAGTGACTCCTTATCAATTAAAGAGTGTACGACAGTTTTCCCTCATATAATTTGTGATGGTGGACCCATCTGAAGTGACTCCTTATCAATTAAAGAGTGTATGACAGTTTCCCCTCGTATAGTTTGTGATGGTGGACGCATCAAAAGTGGCCCAAAATCATATGACTCAAAACTGAGCAGCTGCTTCACAATGGCACTATTCTTAGCAATTTTTCTTCCTTAAAATTTACGTCTTGGGAGGGGATGAGAAAAGGGGAAAGGGGGAGGGGGAGAGAAAACTTCTAACATTCACTAATAATGTATTTACCATAATATAATATGGGGCATGCAGGCCTCTACATTCACATTAAAGAAATCCACTTCAAGTATCCCTCTACATAATTTTAGCAGTTCAATGTGATGAACTCTGGCTTAAACGTGGAGTTTGAAGTTATAATTCAATGTTGTTCTCTTATGGCCTTGTGATATAGCAGAGTAATAAACTCTAGCTCCTATCGATGCTGTGTGTGTATACCAAATTAATTCTTGATTGAAGGTGATCCCTCAGGATAGTATCTAGCAGTACTTGACAGTATACTGTAAATCCTGTGTAGTTAAATTTAGCTGTGTCAATGGCCAACAGTACTCTTCTTCTTTTTATCCCGCAGTTTTCCTCACATTGCTTTGTGTTTTCCTTATGTTAAGGTCCTCACGACTTATTGTTAGCCTGTTTCCAGTTTGTTTGTGTACTGAGTTGCTGTAATTTGTTCTTTTCTAGGAAATTGACCAAAATTGGCTACCACCTCATTGTGAAATCAGTACCCGGCTTATGGCCTTTCATACACAATATCTAGGACTTGTTTCCAAATGCAGCATTGAAAACCCTTACTTTAGCTAAAATATACTAAGACATAGTTCAAAATAAAGGAGGAAAAACTGTTGCGTAGTCTTAAATTAGCTAGAATTCATTCATTCATGTGTCTATGCTTCAAAATAAAGGAGGGATGCATTTTTTTAATTAGCTGGAATTCATAATAATAATGATAATAATAATAATAATAACAAATAATAATAATAACCACAATAACAATAACAATATAGTTATAGTAGTAATTATAGTTTTATTACTAATAGTGTAATTGTTGTGTTATCATTGTTATTATTATGGCAATGGCAACAAGAATAATTATAATTTAATGTAATAAAGTAATGGAATACTATTACAATGCATACAACAATGCTATGTTGACATTAGTTCTTTAAGATAATCCTGTTGAGGTTGTGTACTGTCAACTATTTTAAATACGGTTATATAATTTCACCGAAGCTTATTAATGTAGTTATGGAAGCATCACTGACAACTAAATAATTCCCATTTATTAGTGCTGTCTGAGCTTTTTTTTTTTTTACCTTTGCCAAGTAACAGATATTTCTCTTCCACTCATTGCCACCAAATAAGAAGCAGTGTTATCAATAAGTTGGACGTGGAGAGACTAGTTTACACGAAGTCCGGGCATGCGTGCTCGCTATACGCGAGTTTTTCGCGAATTTAGTCCGGTCCGTGTTTTAGTCAGTTAGTCATCATTGGTTATTCAAATAATGAATGGGTAGCTATAGCTAACCAGGTATTAAAGAATGTGAAAAAGGATATGAAAAACATATTTATTTTTTATATAATGCCTCTTATAAACACAATGAATATTAGAACAAACGTGCAAACGTTCTAGTGAGTACATTACTAAACAGTGGAGCTATGGAATCAAAACTAATGTCGCTGTGTTTATATAGCTAAAACATCAAATTATCTTTCTCCTCAAGGCTCATCATAATTGCGATAGTCCAGCTCCGCCCTTCCTTCTGCTGCTAGCATTGACAAAGATACAGCAAATAAACGAGCGAACTCACCAAATTGAACAACTTACCATTCCCTTCTGAAGTTTTATGTGCAGTTAAAGAACCTAGGTTTCCTCCTGCTCTCAAGTATATAGAGACCACAGCCAGCAAGACAGAGATCGGCTGGACAATGTTAATGACACAACACAAATAAAGAAGACTATAATGTCAATACTTTCATGAACATCTCACTCTGTGTTTGTTACACTAATAGTACTCTGCTCTGGTATTACATAACTTACCTTAAAAAAGAAATTTATAAACATCATTCTGCGAGAAGAAACACAAAATGCTACAATGTCAGCTAATGAGACATAGTTGCTAGCTCACCCTGCGGACAACTGCCACGTCCTTTCACTTGTATCTGCAGGATAAAATTAATAACTTGCTAAATTCAAATAAAAAGAAATTGATATTTTTAATACAAATTTGATTTATTACAAGAGATAGTGATAACTCATTTGATCGTACTTCGACCTCCACCATTGAAGTCTTGCTGTGTGGAAAAGTTCAGACCCAGAAGAATGATATCCATAAAAGCACTCATTACAATGACTCCAATATACTAACAAAAATACAAACAATGTGACATTGTTAATAGCAGGTAGAATACAAATTAAGATTTGCTTTATGTTCCACCTACAACAAGATGGCATAATCAGTCAAGTTTGACGAAAGACCTAGCTTTATCCTAGTCATTATTAGCTTCTTGAAAAAGACATACCTACTCTTTTAACTTTATTCTGGAAGAATGAAAGGAATTGTTCTATGTAACTGATACTAATTGTCCAACATGTTTGAAATTTTCTCCAACAAAATGAGTTCTCTCAATGGTCTAGTTTCTAGGATGCTACAGCACAGGCCATAGGAAACAATTTTAAACCTGTACAGCCATTGAAACCACGCCCACTTTATTCCATTACCATAACTTAATAGTTGCAATATAATTATGAAAATGTAAAAAGAGAAACGAAGATATTCCTTCTGCAGTCTCTATAAGCTACAAACTCTTCTATGCAAAGTTTTAAGATGGTATTATTGTAGCATTCTTGAGCATGTGAGTGCAAGTAAACCATTTTTAAGCAAAGTTGTTGGTGAACGTAGCTATACATTGGTAAGTTGCAAAAAAAAACTCTGGTAAATCAACAGCAGTGTTACAACAAATATATCATGATAAATGTGTGTCATAAGCACAAAGTTTTTTTTTAATGCCTGATATTCAAAGCTTTGTTCAATTACAATAGATACAGTTTATGCATAAGCAATAGAAACTGCTTATAGAGCTTAGTCTTGCCTTTTAACTCTTTAATCTTAAAGTAACGGTTTTGTTTTCTAACACAGACAATTATGCCATTAGCAAAACAGGGTCGTAGGAACTGACTGCACTGCCTCTACAGCCAGGTTGTACATGCAAACAAGGTAATGACTACCATTTCCAGATATTAGACTTTTTGCCTGGGGCACTCATGATGTAAGGCTTTGTTGCACACATGTTCAATTCGTCAAAAAATGTCATTCGAAAAAACCATAGGCAGCAGTAGCTATATTTTAAAATTGGTTTCAACAATAATATTTGTTTAAAGGTTTAGATTCTATAACCTATAATTATAATGATACACTTGTGTGTCAGTAATGACAATCGACCGACGTGTGTATTCACGAATAATTCATGATTTGATCGGAGTTGGTAAGTATCATCATTAACTGAATGGGAAAAGCGTTTGACTAGGGAGGGAAAATGGGAGAAAAGGCATTTGGGGATTCGATCAAACCAGCAACCTCCGATTGCGGACTGCGCACACTAACTATTAAACTGTCGGGACCTAATAGCTTAGTCTAGCTTGAAGTGCCTTATTAACCTATTGTATCTTATGAAACTGAACACTGGGTGCTGAAATGACTTGGGAAAGAAAGAACATCTACAGTAGTTAACCATAACAAGTATAAGAGAGGCAGAGAAGCAGGAGAATGCAAGGGTTAGTAAAAATATAGGCGCAGGTGAGAAAAAACTGACTCAGACTGATGTAACTACTTCAATGAAGAAGTGAAAGGAAATAAACAGAAAGGAAAGAGACACTGGGGAGCAGGAGAGATAGACAAAGGAGGAGAAGAGAATCCACGAGTTGAAAAGAGGAATAAAAAAAAAACAGGGACGGGATGGCTGAGGGGAAAAAGAGAGTGAAAGCGAAGTCATGGATATATGCTACTGCACTACAAGTTAGAATGTCAGGGCCACTGTGTGGCCGGGTACTTGCTAGTAGTACTTACATATGTGACCGTCTATAGGAAAACCAGGCACAACGCGGCACCTTCGAATTTTTTTTTTTTGCACTTACGGAGTTGTCGACGTCCAGATATTGAGCTCTCCAAGTTTTATCGTCGCAGCTTTAGTCGTTCCTGCTATAATAGACCTAACCGTTCCCTTCCGTAGGCTTGAAACAATACATTTTTAAGAAATCGATCGATCTTTTCTCGATATTACGCACGCCGCGTTGTGCCCGGTTTTCCCGTAGACGGTCACATATTACTGATATACTACAGAAAACTTAGTGTTTCATTTTAGATTCAAAAAATAATAATAGATAGATCAATGCAGAACACATGCCTTCTGACAATGTTTACTTGGGAAATGGTTACTGTTACTATGAAGACAATAAAGTAAAATAAATAATCATTTTGCTCAAAGTTGAAATAGTGAAGCAAAGTGTCTCCAGCATAGAATGATGAGTCATACACATACTGAACTTACTGCTATCACTGGAATGACTTCTTTCTTGGCATGACACGCCCACAGGCCGAAAAATATTAGGAAGATATGGTCAAATGCGTATGTAAAAGTGAGCCAGTTAAAGAGGAAAACCCTGCAATTATAACATAATAGCCAGTAGACACAATTATGTGCAGTCATCAATATAAAATGAATGTTTGCTTTGGTAACAGAAAACGGAGATGACGTAATTATAATGGAAGCAGCAGTAAATATATGGACCAGATAATTGGCGAGCGAGCGTAGCGAGCGAGACACTTACAGGGGTAACAAAATCGAAAATTGGGGATGTTTATTTATTTATTTATTTGTATATACGTATGGACGTACGTAAGGCATTTTTGTACTTTGACCCTCGCATTTTTGTGTTAGTTCGGTAGTCGACCCAGTCCCAAACTTCACTAAACAGAATCCTCTGGTTTATCGATCACTACCCGGATCACCCTAGAAATTGAATTGTTTACCGTTTTGAATTCTTTTGCGGGTGCAGTTAGAGCTTGAAAACTTAAGGGACTTCCACTGTCATGGTTATAAGCCCTGGGCAACAGTATTTACTTGAAAATATATTGTCCACTAGACCACTCTGAAGGTAAGTCTGTGTAGGTGCATCTCCAGTTGTGTCACGGCATTGTGTGTTACAACCACTACTTAGCTAAAGAATATCACAAAGAAAACTTTTAAATAACGTGTATTGTTTTGTTGTTGTTTTTTCCCTTCAATTCAAGCAGTTGCAGAGAGTTGTTACTATGGCACTGAAATCCCTTTACCGTGTATGTGAAATTTAAAAACTGGACCTTATTTTCAGTATCTTCAGTGTTAGAAGTCAAAATCATTCATATAGAAATAGTATAGTCTTTAGGCTCGCTCGCCATTTGTGCTCAAGCACATCACTAGCACTAATGTGGACCAGATAATACTAATGTGAACCAGATAATACTAGTATGGACCAGATAATACTAATGTGGACCAGATAATACTAATGTGGACCAGATAATACTAATGTCGACCAGATAATACTAGTGTGGACCAGATAATACTGTGGACCAGATAATACTAATGTGGACCAGATAATACTAGTGTGGACCAGATAATACTGTGGACCAGATAATACTAATGTGGACCAGATATTGCTAATGTGGACCAGATAATACTAATGTGGACCAGATAATGCTAATGTGGACCAGAGAATGATAATGTGAACTAGAAAATCCTAATCTAGAATGTACGAAACTATATTGAACCTAAATAGCTATGTCACGCCCCTTTAATTAATGGGATATGTTTCTCATTCTATATTTATATAGCAATAATCTATATAATAATACGCTTGTGTGTCAGTGACGACGACAGCAATCAACGACGACGGTGTGTATTCCTGAATAATTCATGAGAATTGTACAGTTTGGTAAAACATCGTCATGTCATGGTAGGTAAAGTGTCGTCATATTCAGTAGAAAGTGCTTGTTAACTATAAAATGTGGGTGCAATAGACAATGGAAGGCAGTGTAGGTTCCAAAAAGAAGGCGAAGGTACGAAAGAGAAGTAAAAGGCGATTAATCGACTAAAAAGCGGGTGGAATTGGCGAGGTAAGGCAGCATAGATTTAAAATGGAAGAGAAGATAAGGCAAAAGTTGAGCGAATAATTGTAGCTAAAATTTGGGTGGAATTGACTAGTAAAGGCGGGAGGTTAGTTTCCAAAAGGAAGGCGAAAGTATGAAATAGAAGACAACAGTTTCTCAAAGTAGTACAGAAATTCAGAAGCAGGAGAGATAGACAAAGAAAAAGGGGACTGGACTCCATGACTCAAGAAGAAGAGCTGAAGAAAAGGAGAGGTGGGTTCATTCTTACTGTGCAATGTGTCAAGCGCCACTATGTGGCGGGGCACCTGCTAGTGTAGTATAATAAAGGAAATGACAGTATCTGATCTATAGCTATAGATTATGTAAACCGTCTAAAGTGTCTATTCAACACGTTCATAACTTCATTCCAACCAATCGGTGCATTTATCTTGTTTTCATGGACATTATATTGTTTAGTGTCTCGTGTGACATGAAATCTTATTCATTGTGTTTATATAGTACTTAGATGACGTCATCAGGTCATAAGATCAGATGGAACAGCCCAAGTAATGGGCAACTAGCTACATATCATAGCTTGTGCCACAACTTCAAAATCTAGGGAAGACAAACAGACAGGCAGACAGACAGACTGACAGATAGACAGACAGACACTTCAAACATAGTTGTGGAAGAGAGTGAGAGTGATTATCTATAATGTGTTTATTAAAATTTACATTGCTACTTCTACCTAAACTCGTATTACTGAATATGTAGCTATAATCACTTACCATTGATTCAACTCCGTATTTGGATAAGTCATTGCCCAGTTATGAGTGACTAAGTTAATGTATTCACGAGTGACTGACTAGTAGTGGTGCATCATAAATGGCCACTCAGCTACTATACTTTAATTGCATATGACTATCATCTTTTGATGGACTGATTCTAGAAACTGATACCATGTAATCTGATAGTTCTAGTTGGTCTACTAACTTGTGCATAAATGAGTAGCATTAGCTGAACTCCAACTTGCTCTGATAGGACTACACTAATCAGTTTCCACAACACCTGCCATCCACTAGCAAACACATACATTGTCATCTCTCTGTTGTCTTTATGCAGTTGGAACAAATAACCAGTTGTTGAAATATCAAGTGCACTGGCATAAGAACTAGGGAGGCTAGGGGGAGGAGGGGGATTGCCCTTCCCCCCAAATTTTAAGCCAAAGGGACGGAGGGTGGAGGAGGGGGGCTGGTTTTGGTAGAGTGCTCTGAAGGGCAGGGAGTGAGGCTCACAAGTTATGCAGGTATGTGTTTATAGCCAGAAATTTCAAAGAGGGAGCTCATTATGGTTGATAGTTATGGCTGCAAACATTGGAATAATAGGTGCCCACTTTTTCTATGCCATTTTCTTTTTCTAGCTGCAATCTTCTCTTAAACTACCAAAATAGAGAATTTGGTAAATAATATAAAATTATCAAAGAATAATTTTAATGTAGCTGACTCAGAGGTACCTCATGTATGAGCCCCCCCCCCCCCCCCCCCCCCCCCCCCCCCCCCCACCTCCTCCATTGTCTACAGCCCTGGTCAGTTAGTTATGTATACTATCTCAGGCACAGTAGGTTGTGAATTAGTATCTGTATACACATGCAAAATTTCAGCTTTCAGTAGACTACACGCATAGTTTCAGTTGTCAGTTCCCTCCATGCAAAGCCATCTTATGCCAGTGAAGTCGGTTTATGTAGGAATCCTTAGTACAACACTAAATGTCCTCAACTAAAGACAACTTTCAGCTTGCCTCATATCCTTCATCTGTAACACTTTCTGAGGTGCACCTCAGAAAGGGTTACAGCTGTTGTTTTGTGTTGTTGGTTGTTTTTTCTCCGTAGTATTGTTTTTGTCATAGTTGGAACAATATAATTGGCAGCCATGTTTTAATTAAACTCTCAGTGAAATGCATAGAAACTTTGGCAGCTCATTTAAATGAGTAGCTAGTTGGGGGCGTGTCTTCATGTGTTTATGTCCGGAAAAAAGTAATCAATCCATTAGATATAATTGGAGTACACCGCCATGCCAAGAACTCTTAGCTTAAGGGTTAAAGTGTGTTCATCTTCTTTAACCTTTACTTTCTGTTAGGATCTCTACCCAGATTCTTGCTGTGTTCTAAGTCTATTGGTTAGCTAGTTTCATTTCTTGCACTTCAAATTGAACCAAAGGCTAAGACAGAATGTATATTTCATCCCAAGAACTCCCAAACTTACAGACTGACAAAGAAGAAATGGAATCCTAGAGGAACCTAGACAACGTGGAAGAACACAAGCATAGCGAGCATCTAGAGCACAGCACAGTAGGTGAAGAACTCACTAATACGAGCAGTACTGGTAAGAGTTCCACAACTTTCTCTTGCACTGCTGGAGCCATTCTTTCTTACGGGCCTACTCACTGAGTTTGAATTCACCAGTTGTGCAAGCAGCCCCACCTACAAATTAGGTAATGTAGCCCGCGGCAGCAATCCAGATCGGTAAAACGTCATCAGTGTTACTGGTTAGCCGGAACGCCTTATACACATGTGGGCGGGGTTCAATTCAAGGTTGGAAATCACCTCTCGATCGTCATCGACATCCATCAGTGAGTGAAATTTTCTTCACTTCCATCTTCATTTACAGTACAGTTGAAGTACTACATTGGAGCGGTTAAGTGATGTCTGCTCCAACCAAAGCTAGCATGATGGCGCTTGTCCCTGTGCTCCCTATAGTGGTAATACTCGCTAGCTTGCATTTGCTATCCCTCTTCTTCCGACAAACTTTGTAAGGATTCTGGTGTGATTACTGTGTGTGTGTGTGTGTTGTGTTTGTGTACAGGTACCAGTGGTAGTGCATTTCTTGTTGGTGAACTTGTAAGTTTCTATTTATATTGTTATTTATAATAATTATTATTAGTGCATTTAACACTGCTGGTGTGTCCTGTGTTGCTCCTAATGTGTCTACACGAGACCCTCCCTCCCTGTGTTCTGGGCTATGACATGAAGTTTATTTTATGTCACTGCTCTGTGTGTGTGTGTGTGTGTTTGCACAGTGTGTTTCTGTATGGATGGCTGCCTCTTACCTACTTTTTCAGCCACCTGTTCGTCATAATAGTCGGGTTGTGGGCGTGTCATGCTCATGCTGACTTGCTGCCAGTCATTTTGGTAAGTGTGATTTTGTGTGAAATTATGTGTAAAGGTCAAAGGTCATGATGCACGTCAAAATGCGTATATTAATCATCATCATGTAATGATAATCATTATTGCCATAAAATATGATTCCTTTGAAGTCACGTACCATCCTCTGATACTATTTTGAAACCCATTTTGACAGCTCCTCCATGTATCTCCATGTTGCAAGGCCGTGTGCTTGCACTCCGTCTACACACTTAACTCATGCACACCTATTAAGAATCAATTAACGTTAATTGACTGTTGCCAGATATCATAACTTCAAGGTCGTACGTTGCGTTCGCTACTAACGCGGGAAGTGAGAAGACAGGCGGGCTATCAGGAAAGCTTACCAAGAATGACTAGGAGTTCAGACACTACTTACATGGGGCATCTTTAAGCTTACCAAGAATGACTAGGAGTTCAGACACTACTTACATAAGGCATCTTTAAGCTTACCAAGAATGACTAGGAGTTCAGACACTACTTACATAGGCATCTTCAAGCTTACCAAGAATGACTAGGAGTTCAGACACTACTTACATAAGGCATCTTTAAGCTTACCAAGAATGGCTAGGAGTTCAGACACTACTTACATAAGGCATCTTTAAGCTTACCAAGAATGGCTAGGAGTTCAGACACTACTTACATAAGGCATCTTTAAGCTTACCAAGAATGGCTAGGAGTTCAGACACTACTTACATAAGGCATCTTTAAGCTTACCAAGAATGACTAGGAGTTCAGACACTACTTACATAAGGCATCTTTAAGCTTACCAAGAATGGCTAGGAGTTCAGACACTACTTACATAAGGCATCTTTAAGCTTACCAAGAATGACTAGGAGTCCAGACACTACTTACATAGGCATCTTCAAGCTTACCAAGAATGACTAGGAGTTCAGACACTACTTACATAAGGCATCTTTAAGCTTACCAAGAATGGCTAGGAGTTCAGACACTACTTACATAGGCATCTTCAAGCTTACCAAGAATGACTAGGAGTTCAGACACTACTTACATAAGGCATCTTCAAGCAGTTAGTGGCAAATATTTAAAGACTGAACTTCTGAACTTTTCCTGACAGTTTCGTTGATTGTTATCTCTATTCATATTTTTTATGTGATTTTTTCTTGTTGTGCTTCAATTAGAATATATTTTGACACACTAAACTGACAGTTTATTATTACTTGGTTATTTTGAGCTGCTCTGCAGAAAGTGAAACATGAATTGCTCACCTTTCTTGAATATGGCAGCAAGGTAGATTCAAAGAGCATTGATCTAGTACCACACCCCCTTTAGCAGCATCGGTAAGTTTATGTGCATGGGTAAAATCTGGTGTGCATCATTTTGAGAGTAATATATTGAAGAAAAAGTCGTTTGTTTTGTATTTGAGTTGAACTTGCAGTTATTTGGAATAAGAAAGAACAGCTGGAATGCCAAGCCAACCATGGCAGAGCATTCTCCACATATAACTCACAATCTTCAAACACTATCACTATATCTGTGATTATGATTATGTCTGTGATTATGAAGCAAAAGTTAGTGAAGTTTTAACATCAATAGTATGATTTAGCTAAATAATCGTTTAATTTGTGTTGGGATAAATCAGACTTCATGTCTGAATTTGGGAAACTAACTGATCAGATCCTGTCCTCTGTCTTCTGGGACCAGATGTGCCTTCTGAGTGAAGTCTGTCTGGAGAAGAACTCCATGTCCATCTTGACTTGCAGACCTGGAGGATGTAAATGCCAAATATAGTAATACTGCTTGCTTATATTATTAATAATAATATGTTCCCGTGGCATATTGTGGAGCTCAATTTCTGTTCGTGAATGAAGAATGAATGAGTGTTGACTGCTAGGATCTCTACCACTACACACAGACCAGGAGTTTACAACTGAAGCAGCCTCGCCAATTTACTTGTGTTTGGCTGGCATTAGTCCAGCGGTCAATCCCAAAAAGCTTGCAATAGGGTCCACACAATGTTTTTTTGTAGTTTTGGCACCTATAGACCCTCTAGATCAAGAAACTGAATGATGCCACCTCAGCATCTTCGGGCATTTTGTGTAAAATGCCAATTTCTGCCATTTCAGCCAATTTCAGCCGTTTTAGAGTAGTTATCTTAGAAAATGTGGTCTGTGTTTATTTTTTTTCAATGATTTGATGGTCAAGGTAAGTTTGATAGTCATAAAGAAGTGTTGCCTGAAAAAACAGCAACGGTGTCACATAATTATAATGCATAAAAATTATGATACATAAATTACCAGTCCAATTACTGCATAACAGTCGACTCAAATGTTCTCTAGAGTATCATCATCATTATCACCACCATCAGCATCATCAGATTCAGCTGTGTTGTTTTGATTCCCACAAACTGCTTCTCGATGGCAGGTACAGAACAGTGTGCAGGGCAGTTTGGAAGCCGAACAACTGCATCTTGCTGTAGAGCATGGATTGCTTGATGAACAGCCACACCGGATGAGTTCAAGGACCTCTGGTGGGGCCATTTTCACCTCAGAGGGCACCATTATAGGGACGAGTGACTTGGACGCTTCATCATGTGCCCAGCCATACTCTGTGGGTTCAAGTTGAGGTGGATCTGGCTCATTAGCTGATTTCCAGATGGCTGTCTGGATGTGCGCCCTTTGAACATTTTGTTCAAATGCTTCAGTGGTTGGTGGAAATGACTTGAGTTCAGGTGCTTTCGAGAGCTTTGGTTTAGCCATTTTACGTGACCACACATCAATTCGTGCCAGTGACATGTCCCTTTTCTTAGAGCCATAGCATGCAGCGATAAATTGAGTACACTCTGCTGCTATGTCCTTCTGACTTGAACCTCCACCAAGCAGTTGCAGAGGTTGGCCAGCCAGGAGTGTTTTGATTGCAGTGATTTTCCCTATTCCAGGCAGTTGTGCCACTGTGTCACAGCCAGTGATGGCATGTACTGTGTCACAGCCAGTGATGGCATGTACTGTGTCACAGCCAGAGATGGCATGTACTGTGTCACAGCCAGTGATGGCATGTACTGTGTCACAGCCAGTGATGGCATGTACTGTGTCACAGCCAGTGATGGCATGTACTGTGTCACAGCCAGTGATGGCATGTACTGTGTCACAGCCAGTGATGGCATGAACTGTGTCACAGCCAGTGATGGCATGAACTGTGTCACAGTCAGTGATGGCATGTACTGTGTCACAGCCAGTGATGGCATGAACTGTGTCACAGCCAGTGATGGCATGCACTGTGTCACAGCCAGTGATGGCATGCACTGTGTCACAGCCAGTGATGGCATGCACTGTGTCACAGCCAGTGATGGCATGACAGCCAGTGATGGCATGTACTGTGTCACAGCCAGTGATGGCATGTACTGTGTCACAGCCAGTGATGGCATGTACTGTGTCACAGCCAGTGATGGCATGTACTGTGTCACAGCCAGTGATGGCATGTACTGCTAGCAATTGGGGGACTATCGCAGCATGCTTCTTGGCAGTTTCTCCAATGTTCACAACTGTTCTTCCATTGCTGGTGCCCTCCATGATAACGGTGCATGTCATCTGTTGGACTGCATAATGATGAACTAGAAGAAGGAAACATCTGTGTCATCACACACAACAGTGATGCACCCTGGATTGTTAGCTACAAGTTCACATAATTGGTGGATTATGATTACATCAGCCTCCTCTTGTGATGTTTTCAAATCTGTTCGATTGATAACAATACCCCTGTGTACCTCCACAGGAACTTCATTTTTACCAGTGATTACCAGTCTGTGTTCATCACCTGAATGGTGCTGTTGGTAGATGTGATTAAGCTGCTCACAGATGATATCTATCAGCTGTACTTTATTTCTGGTCACTGTAAGCATGACCTTCTGAAAAGGAAGTGGGGTTTGTAGGCTCAGTTGGTGGCATCTGCTAGCAAACTGACCAGCTCGTTCTTGTCTGGCTCCACTTTTGATGCTGTAGTCATGGTATCTGTCAAACACTAGGTGAACATGACTATGGCCTGTTCTAGTTGAAATGTAGCTCACAAAATTGTCCACATAGTCTTGCACAGTTCCCTTGTTCGGCCAGTGAATAATCCATAATATGGCACATCCATCAACGATGGTAGTATCTGGATTTGTTGATAATCTGGAGGACTTTTCAACTTGCAGCTTTCTCTTCAATGTCAATTTGGACTTTGATATTCTCATTTGACCTTTGTCATTGAACATCGATGTTGGCACTGGTGCCAATTCATACTGAAGAACCCGGTTCAGATCGATATCTCTTGACTGCTGAAGTATAAGAACTCGACAGTAAATGATATTTGTATCTATCACAGGAGTTGTTCCAACTTTCAGTGCTTTTCGTGTCACAGACATAGTCACCACCTTCTTTGACAGGGTGTCATTGAAACCACTTGGCCAACTCTGTTCGTACGCATTCATCTGTGCTCTTCCAATTTCAACAGACTTTCCTGCATTGACAATATCTGGCACTACTCTGCCTGTGACGATGTTAACCAATCCATTAGGATGGTCAAGTGGATCAATGCAAGTTTTCAGTTTGTCTTGGATGTTTTGCCGGTCTTGTGAATCAGAGCGAATGCGTGACGGCTTCTCCTCCTTGTGTGTCATCACTTCAGATTGTTTGTAGCCATCTGTCATATCAGCCACATCCTGCACAAGCTGACTACATGTGTGCATGCTGAGAGCCCATCGTTGGAGTGCTGATGGCTGGTTATTCCAACAATGCCATTAGGCCCATGACCATAGCGCATGAACGTTGTCTCAATGTACATGTCGCTCCAAATGGCATTCCACACACCCGGTTTGTGGCGCATCACATGCTCACCCTTCATGAAGTGAGCAAGTATATCTTTGGGGAGTTTCTCCATAGACCGCAAATAATAAAGCCCATACCTGGCATAGTTTACATGACTTGCTGCAAAGAAGTAAGGGAGCATCTCTTTGACAGCCCACAGGTGCAATGGCCAATCACCCTCCCCCGCTCAGCTCTGACAAATGACATCATGATGAAAACTGGTTTCACCAGATTCTCACACCATAGTTCTGTGGTTTTACTTTGTGCAGATGCATTTTCAAGTGCTTTCATCAAATCACTGTAACAGTCTGCCTTCAATAAGAATTGACGTAGCAACTCTTCCACCACCTGAGGGCTCTAACATTCTGTGGGAAACGTTTTCCTGTAAGCATCTGGGACACACTGCCAAAGCTGGACTTACGGACATCTTCCAGACTACTGTCAGCCATCAGAACCCCTACGCAGCCCACAAAGCTCATCAACATATGCATGCCACCAAGCCGTGGCACAAATAAGGAAAACTTTTCCGGATAGACCCACATCACATTCACAGCAACTTTGTAGAGCTGCTGGTCATCCGTCATTGCAGTAAACTCCTGTCCACATTGCAGTAAACTCCTGTCCACATTGCAGTAAACTCCTGTCCACATTGCAGTAAACTCCTGTCCACATTGCAGTAAACTCGTGTCCACATTGCAGTAAACTCCTGTCCACATTGCAGTAAACTCCTGTCCACATTGCAGTAAACTCCTGTCCACATTGCTTTGTAAGTTTCTGTCCCTCCACCATTGCTGTCATCATTGTATCTGGATCTGCTGGAGTCATGTCGATCAATGGTGTGTAAATGGCCCTTGTAGCAGGTTGAGCAGACTGTCCCTGCTCTCTTGCTAATTTTGTGTTAAACCCACCAAACTCTGGTGTGTCAGTATCAGTAACAACAGCCTTGAAGAATTTGAAGTCGAGAAATTGAGCACGTGCCAGCTGTATGACTTGTTGTGCTAGGACTTTCAGGGGTAGTACTGCACGGGTGGCTTCTTTAGCGGGCATTTGTGGTTTCTTGGGGCCACTGTATCTCACTATAGGAGCATCCTCCGTAATTGGTTGCTTCATCTCACTGATGGTGAGACGTCTGATGCCAGCAACACCACCAGCAGTTTCAGGCTTGTTTGTCTCTGGCATTGCCAAAAGCATTGCAAGAGAGTGGGTGGAGCGCAGACCATTCTGTGATGATATTGTTGCATCAAAATTATCTGTTATCACTTGCACCAACCCACTTGATGTGTTCCCAATTCCTCTAATGTCCGAGTCTTTCACTGCTGCTACTGCTGCTGAAGATTTGAAACGTAGAAACTCATTGTAGGAACAATTAACTCGGAATTCATAAAGCTCTTCAATCAAGCTTTTCCTGTTGAGAACTGCGGCCAGTGCAATTTGAAGTGTTGTTGGCTGGTTGGTTATGATATTTGTGATAATATTGCCAATGAGTGCTGCTGGCTTCGTGTGATTAAGCTTGTCCGAGATCTTGGTATCCCAAGGCAGGTATTTAAGGCCCTCCCACTACCTTACAACTTCGTGGTTAGGGAGTTTATAGCTCAATTGATCCACTTGCGAGCGTTGCTATGTGCAAGCACCCTTAGGTCATTGGATTGAAGGTTTTTGTTTGAAAGTAGAGAAGTGTTTTGCACAGTGCTAACTCTCAGTGTAGTGTGTCTGGCCCCATGCCCTCTGTGGTGATGGCACCACTGGTGTGTGGAAGTCAGTCTGGCCCCATGCCCTCTATGGTGATGGCACCACTGGTGTCTGGAAGTCAGTCTGGCCCCATGCCCTCTATGGTGATGGCACCACTGGTGTCTGGAAGTCAGTCTGGCCCCATGCCCTCTATGGTGATGGCACCACGGTGTCTGTAAAAGTCAGTCTGGCCCCATGCCCCTCTATGGTTGATGGCACCACTGGTGTCTGGAAGTCAGTGCTGGCCCCATGTCCTCTAGGGTGATGGGTCCACGGTGTCTGGAAGTCATCTGGCCCCATGCCCTCTAAGGGTGATGGCCACTGGTGTCTGAAGTCCAGTCTGGCCCCATGTCCCTCTATGGTGATGGTACCCTGGTGTCTGGAAGTCAGAGTCTGGCCCCATGCCCTCTAATGTTGATGGCACCACTGTGTCTGGAAGTCTCATCTGGCCCCATGTCCTCTATGGTGATTGCACCACGGTGTTGGAAGCCATTCTGGCCCCATGCCCGCCTATGGTGATGGCACCACTGGTGTCTGGAATCAGTTCGGGCCCCATGCCTCTATGTGATGGCACCACCTTGTGTCTGGAGTCAGTCTGGGCCCCATGCCCTCTTGGTTATGGCCCCACTGGTGTCTGGAAGTCAGTCTGGCCCAAGATGCCTCTAGGTGATGGCAACCACTGGTTCTGGAATTCATCTGGCCCATGTCCTCTAGGTGATGACCACTGGTGTCTGGAGTCTCTGCTCCCCATGCCCTCTTGGTGTTGCACCACTGGTGGCTGGAAGTCAGTCTGGCTCCATGCCCTCTATGGTGATGGCCCCACTGGTGTCTGATGGCACCGACTGGTGTCCTGGATGCCACCACTGGTGTCTGTGAAGTCAGTCTGGCCCCTGCCCGTCTATGGTGATGGCACCCTGGTGTCTGGACGCAGTCTGGCCCCATCCCCCTCTATTGTGATGTCACCACTGGTGTCTAGGAAGTCCGTCTGGCCCCATGTCCTCTATGGTGATGGTACCACTGGTGTCCTGGAAGTCATCTGGGCCCCAATGCCCTCTATGGTGATGGCACCACTGGTGTCTGGAAGTCAGTCTGGCCCCCATGTCCTCTATGGTGATGGCACCACTGGTGTCTGGAAGTCAGTCTGGCCCCATGCCCTCTATGGTGATGGTACCACTGGTGTCTGGAAGTCAGTCTGGCCCCATGCCCTCTATGGTGATGGCACCACTGGTGTCTGGAAGTCAGTCTGGCCCCATGTCCTCTATGGTGATGGTACCACTGGTGTCTGGAAGTCAGTCTGGCCCCATGCCCTCTATGGTGATGGCACCACTGGTGTCTGGAAGTCAGTCTGGCCCCATGTCCTCTATGGTGATGGCACCACTGGTGTCTGGAAGCCAGTCTGGCCCCATGCCCTCTATGGTGATGGCACCACTGGTGTCTGGAAGTCAGTCTGGCCCCATGCCCTCTATGGTGATGGCACCACTGGTGTCTGGAAGTCAGTCTGGCCCCATGCCCTCTATGGTGATGGCACCACTGGTGTCTGGAAGTCAGTCTGGCCCCATGCCCTCTATGGTGATAGCACCACTGGTGTCTGGAAGTCAGTCTGGCCCCATGCCCTCTATGGCGATGGCACCACTGGTGTCTGGAAGTCAGTCTGGCCCCATGCCCTCTATGGTGATGGTACCACTGGTGTCTGGAAGTCAGTCTGGCCCCATGCCCTCTATGGTGATGGCACCACTGGTGTCTGGAAGTCAGTCTGGCCCCATGCCCTCTATGGTGATGGCACCACTGGTGTCTAGAAGTCAGTCTGGCCCCATGCCCTCTATGGTGATGGCACCACTGGTGTCTGGAAGTCAGTCTGGCCCCATGCCCTCTATGGTGATGGCACCACTGGTGTCTGGAAGTCAGTCTGGCCCCATGCCCTCTATGGTGATGGCACCACTGGTGTCTGGAAGTCAGTCTGGCCCCATGCCCTCTATGGTGATGGCACCACTGGTGTCTGGAAGTCAGTCTGGCCCCATGCCCTCTATGGTGATGGCACCACTGGTGTCTGGAAGTCAGTCTGGCCCCATGTCCTCTATGGTGATGGCACCACTGGTGTCTGGAAGTCAGTCTGGCCCCATGCCCTCTATGGTGATGGCACCACTGGTGGGTGTCTGGAAGCCTTCACTACTGCTGGATGTTATAACCCTTAAACTCAACACCATCACTAGGACAGAGAGATAGGATGGTGAACGAGCTTGGAGGCTAATTATGCAAACACACACACACACACACACACACTCCAGTAGCAAGTGTTGAGGGAGTTGAGTTCCTTAGGAATGCTGACAGACAACGGAAGTTACCACACACACATTGACACACTACTGATAACTGGATACCATGACAACCACTTACTACAAGGACTGGTTGATAACAAATCAATAATTAATGAGTTTGTTTGTGTGTGCTTATTCGTGACAACAACAGCCAGATGTTCAACATGTGATTTAACCTTTATACTTACACACACCTCCACCCACCACTGTATCTAATGTTTGCATAGCACTTGCACACACACACACACATGCACACACACATGCACACACACATGCACACACACACACACCAGGGTTTCATACAGGATTTTTTTTCTGTGGGGGAGAAAGAGTTTAGGAAGGAGGGCCACTCGTTTGTTTGACCACACCCATTTGATTAAAAATCGTCTCGGGTCTAGAATTAGTGACATCAATCTTGGAAGACTAATGCGTATTGCAATTGAAGGACCTCAATTAACTGAAGTGAACTTTCACCAAATATTAGATATATACAAACAACAAAATCACAGAATACCATTAAGTAATATATATTATTAATTGGGGGGGGGGGGGGTCCCAGGATACCTCTGTATGAAACCCTGCACACATGCACACATGCACCAGTGTTTGTAAATGTGTTTGTAGCAAATAAGATACTATTTTTGCTTGTATTGTATTAGTGTATTTGTTTCGATTTTGCTGTTCCCATTCTGTTCTTTTTTCTTATGCCCTCTCTCTCTCTCTCTTTTTACACTCTTAATTTTTACTTCTATTTTTCTTTCTCTTTATTTTTTCCCATACTTTTCCTCAAGTAAGTTTCAAGTTCACTAATTATAAACAATCTTAAATACTTACATAGTGGACTTGTCCAGTCCCTTTCTCTCACCCAGTCTTTCATCTGCTGTGTATAAAGCACTGTGGGTACAGGCTTCTATTCATTAGTACATTTAGACCTCACTAATCCTGGACTTAATACAGACATCTTGACCTCACTAATCCTGGACTTAATACAGACATCTTGACCTCACTATCCTGGACTTAATACAGACATCTTGACCTCACTGGACTTAATACAGACATCTTCACCTCACTAGTCCTGGACTAGATACAGACATCTTGACCTCACTGGACTTAATATAGACATCTTGACCTCACTGGACTTAATATAGACATCTTGACCTCACTGGACTTAATACAGACATCTTCACCTCACTAATCCTGGACTAGATACAGACATCTTGACCTTACTGGACTTAATATAGACATCTTGACCTCACTAATCCTGGACTAGATACAGACATCTTGACCTCACTAATCCTGGACTAAATACAGACATCTTGACCTCACTAATCCTGGACTAAATACAGACATCTTGACCTCACTAATCCTGGACTAAATACAGACATCTTGACCTCACTAATCCTGGACTTAATACAGACATCTTGACCTCACTAATCCTGGACGTAATACAGACATCTTGACCTCACTAATCTGGACTAAATACAGACATCTTGACCTCACTAATCCTGGACTTAATACAGACATCTTG
>WLWD01001180.1_pt1 | contig 22226 bp, 5 predicted proteins | sample 6712731 | NCBI WGS metagenome assembly WLWD01 (sample SAMN12718690, study PRJNA576275) | sponge metagenome | isolation source: marine sponge | host: Mycale hentscheli | place: New Zealand: South Island, Marlborough, Capsize Point | collected 2014-11-01
CCAGTTATTGAAATACTTCGCCATGTCATGCTCTGAATCATGTAATACATAGTATATATATATATATATATATATATATATATAGGGTTAATGGAGATGCTAGATATCTTTACTACTTTGGTTTGTACTAGGACTGGTAACTCATGGAGAGGTGGTTGTAGGTGTCCCCCACACTCCCAGCTGATATTTTTGCTGCAGCTGAACCTGGTTGAGCAAGCTACACCAGAGGAATCTAGCCGTAAAAATCAAGAAAACAGGTAAGCTAGGCTTGTCACCATAACTACTGGAGCAACAAGCATGCACAATATAACTTGAAATAACACCATTAGATACCTTGAGTTATTGATAAATCGCAAAAATAATTTTGTGAAGATATCTAGTTTTGTATATATACTCATTATTGTAGGCTTAATTTGCACATATTACTTCTTTTTTGTTGTTCTAGAGTCCAACTTGGTGCCATCAGCAATAATTTTAAACCCAACTGCAAGCAGCTCCTTCAGTTATACAGTTGAATGGACACCATCCTACTACAATACTTCAAGATACATGGTAACAGTTTATCCTCCTGAATCCTACACACAGGAAGATCTCATCATCCACAACACTGATAACAGTACAGTATACAACATCACTATAACACTTAATGACTTCCACACATGATATATTCTACTTTTATATTAGGTACTAATATTAAAGTAAAAAACTATGTATTTTAAGCTGCTTAACATGAATATTTATATAAATATTTTTTTTCTCAATTAGTTTGTATTGGTTCTAAAAAGAGCCCGCCTATATCAAGAGTAAACAAACATCAATAGAACAATAGCAAGAGAATCAGAAGAGAGAGCAGTTTGTCACATTTCTTATATTGGGCAAACTGGACGAACAATAACACATAGACTAAAAGAACATAAGCAAACTCTAACTTCTCCTTATCATTTTTCAGCTGTTGCAGAACATGCAATGAAAGAGAGTCATGTTATTGATTGGAAGAGTGGTAAAGTGACTGACATCTGCCATCAATTATACCCTCGTTGTTATTTGGAGTCATGGTACATTAAAACTAAAGGGAGCAAAATCAACAGAGATGAAGGATTGTTGCCTCAAGTTTATGGTAGCCTAGTGAAACATATAAACCAAAAAACAAAATAGCTAACCCTCAGGACTCATGGTTACCAACCATGTGCTTTAACATGTATCACCCTTAGGCTTTCACCTGTCATAGTAACTATTTATTTTTTATTTTTGAATCATTACCACTGATGAAGGCTACAGTCCGTAGCTGAAACGTTTGGTGTTTTAACTTTTTTGTTTTTTGGTCAGTGATTCTCTCTAAATATATTAATATTACATCTTTATTTCTTTTAAAATAATTAGATTACTTTATAAATATTTATACTATGCCTAGTATCTTCTATGCATTGATTATGCAATTGCTCACAATAGGTTACCTTTGGTATATGTGAATAAAAAATTATGTTCCCAAGATTTGTTAATGCATTGTATTATGTGATTATTGTTTGACAAATACACAGACATTTCTCCAGTAGTAGAATTTTGGTATTTGAAGATTTCAGGAGCATTCAGAATTTTGCAGCCTATTGCACAATTATGTCATTATTACAATTATTATAATTAATACACAATTAGGATATTTCTTACCGAATATAAAAGTGGAATATATCCGGTGTGGGCAGTCATTGTGTGCTATAGTGATGTTGTGTACTGTACTGTTATCAGTGTTGTGGAGGATGAGATCTTCCTGTGTGTAGGATTCAGGAGGATAAACTGTTATGATGAAGCTTACATTAGATAAGAAAGGCATCCATGAAATGTTGTAGTTTGAGGGATCAGTATTGATAGAAGTTAGGAAAATATCTGTTGGTACTAAACCAGATTCATTTAAATGAACATTACAAACAGTATCTATTATTAATAATAGTACTCATTATAGTTTATTGTGTAATTAAACTTTTTTCACAGTACAATAATACCAGTTAAGCACTTTGAAGAGAGAGATTTCAACCGATAACCAAGAAATCAGTAGCAACCAATTTATTGCTTGCATGCCATGTATTATCCCCATTGAATAATGACATCCACATTCATGTGTCTACCATTCACTCACTATCTAAAGGATGGTACATAATTTCATCTATAGAGTTACAACTAATAGTAACAGATAGTGATGCATCAATAGTTAGGCTACTCTTAAAGAAGGATGAGTTGGCAAAAATGAGATGACCTTCCACTCAAGTAGACTCCAGTGTGTTATGTTTAATTCTTCCTGCTGGAGTGTTGTCATTTGGAATAAGGAAGGAAGTTCTCCTCTGACTGCTTCCATTGACTGAAAATCTCCAAATAACAGCATCATTACCATATTGGGAGCATACAAACTCAGCTACATCAGAGTTACACAGAGTCCCGATTCTGTTCACTTGGTAAAGGTCCCCTAAACAAGCTATATCAGAATGTATGATTAGAACACATTATTAGTATCCAGTAAGAAAGGCACCAAACAAATTTTACAAACCCAAGTATCATGGTTAGACCTAAAACATCGAGATTCACAACACACATAGATAGAAAAAATGTATATTAATACACTTCCTGCTTCTAAAAGATAGCCACTTTAGTTAGGAGTACTTGAGGAAGTTTATTAAAGTTAGTAAACTTTTTTTTAACATTAATTTACAAATGATCACAATGATTCAGTGTAATTAGTTGAGAATAATTTAACATAATATATTATAACAGTTCTGTCATAACTATCAGTTCTGACCATTCATAAAACCAGATCGAACCTTTCTCACTTTAATTGTATATAGAAAAGCAAAGGTAACATGAAAAATTTCAGTTGTAGCCAGGGAATCGAACCCAAGATTCCTGGCTATATCCAGGGTTTAATTCACTGCGAAAACCTAAAACTTTTATCATTATGTCTTCACTTTTCTTTAGACTCCTTTATAGCAGTATCAAGTACACTTCCTGCTTCTGAGAGATAGCCACTTCAGTATGGAGTAGTTGAGAAAGTTTATAAATGTGCAAGTACACTTTTTTTTACGAACAATAGCCATAATTCAGTATAATAATTACCTACATAGTATAAATGGATATATGTTACACATCACATGAATGATATGAATATTGGAAGTAAATTAGTATCTTAAAATAATAAGTAGGGAGACATTGAGTGCTACAATGATGTTGTATTTTTCACTGCTATCAGTGTTAGCTGGGGACGATGAGATCTCCCTGTGTACAATGCCATTATTTGTATATTATTTTTATAATAGAGTTACAATTGAATGTTAACATAGGCACTCCAACAAGCACATTGCTTTAAAAAAGAAAGCAGAAATTCAGACTACAAGAGTAAGCTAAATCAAGTTATTTACATTACATGATATGAACAGACTGATAATGTAAAGTATCATAACATTTTTAGAATGCTGCTTATGCCTCTATTCAAGTCATTAGACAATTGCCTTCCTCGGTTCAAAGTGATGGGGACGATGTTAGAGAAACTTATGTCATTCGCATGTTATAGGTACAGACTCTATAACAATATTTTCAAAATTGTTAACATATTATATACAATTAGAGATAATATTTTACACGACAAGACCAAAGTTTGTTTGGGATCTTAATCCAAATATTATTCATTTGTGTATTAGTGACAGAAACTTGATTTTATACTTCTTCTTTTTTTGCATTATGACACAGATCAACTTCCTGTTCTACCTCCTAAAACATCTCCCTGTCACAGTTTTTAAGGAACTTGTGTGTATCCATTACATTCAGACAAGCTTTAGAAACATTGTAGATAATACTGACTTTTTTATGCTATGTCATTTTCACTGTTCCAAGTTCAATGTGTTGAGAATTAATGCTGATACATAAAATACATGAAAAATTATGTATCATTAATGATACATAAAATACAGCTGCTACTACAACTATTGAAACTAACACACATACAACATATAAACATACATACAGAATAATGTCTGGCAATAAGTAAATAATACTGTTGTGGGGTGTGGTCCCCACAAGTACATGTCGCAAATAGGATAATTGAACCCAGTGGATGTGCTGGATAGAAAGATGTCTTAAGTCTTGCCAGTAATGACTTGAATGATCCTTCCCATGAGCCACCTACAATGGCATAATCTTGTCATTATTTTGGTGACATGCTGTGTGTTTAAATTTCATAGTGTACACACTAAAAAGATGCACATTGACACTTATATTAGCGAATTGGGATTGCTCAGCTAAATACCATGGTTTATCCCACTATTTCATTGTCTTAGCTTAAGTTAGTTCCTGTTAGTTCAATAATTCCAAGTCACAATTTAAACAGACATATTATAATACTTCAAAACTTCCTTTGACTATGAATAACTGAATAGCAAGTGCTTAAAATGCTACATAATCTATTGCACAAAAATTAAAGACAAGTCACTGGTTATACTGCATTCATGTTCCTGCCACTGCTGAAAGTATTAACCTCGAAGTGCCCGTAAGTTGAGGTTCACAGAACTGGAGCCAGAGTGTTGCAATCACTGGATATTGTGTATAATACCTACTCTGCTGTTCCCCTATATGCATCATCACTAAGCCCCACCCACAACAGTAAGCACATTGCATGCTATTGATACATCTATACGTGGTCTCAGAATTACAGCAGACTAGGACCACATGATACTACCAACACAAGTCAAAAGTGTTGTGTAAATGTATGTTCTCAAATCGTCTTAGCAACTGTAGAACAGGTCTTTACGATGAGACTAATCAAAACAGCTCTCATTCAAGACTTAGTTGAAACCTTAGGGTTTGTCATGCTTAAAGGTGAATAATGCTAGTCAAGAATCAATATCAGTGCCATTAAAATTTAACCTGAAGCATTTCCCAGTATAGTTTTACACAAGTAACATTTCTTCATTTCAATAAACAACTAACTCTGCCTACTGATCTTAACAATTCACGCTCCTGAAAATATTTAACAATTTACACCCACACTAGACTTTCACCTGCAGTCAGTATAACTACTGCTCAACTAATGATAAATTGTGACCCGCTCCGTGAAAATCGACCATTTGCAATAAATTATTGAATCGCGTAAAGGCCGAAAAAAGCCGAAAAATCTTTTTTTCTGGATTTTTTAAAAAATTTAACAGGGGTAAGTACAAGGGTTTCTCGAGTTCTGTGCAAAATTTCAGCGTTAGTAGACCGCGTTTTCATACACTAAACTTACTTTGTCTTTTGAAGCGGTCCGTGAACGAACTTATAAAAAAACGTGTGCGTACTATCATACACAGCTACATAGATATAGCTATACACTCCATACTTGCAAATCTAAAACAACAACATTGAAAAGGGGAAATATTTATTGTTGTCAGCAATTGTTTTAGAAGCTGGATAAAGGTAATGTGAATGTTGAAAATTGAGCAGTTGAGACTAAGATGTTGTAGGAAGCATAGCTAATGCAACTGGAGTGACACACAAAGATGAAAAGTCATGGAAAAGATTGTACAAAAGTGCGAAACTAGAAGTAAATTAAATTTTGTTGAGAAAAAAAAATTGAGGGTTGCTCGAAACAAGGAAATTAAAGCCAAAGTGTTAGCTCCAAATAAGACCATTACAAAAACTATCCCAAATGGAAAATGGTGATTCTACAACCCAAAATCACTGCCTTAAATAAATAAATTAAAAATAATTAAATTTAAAAGCAATTTAGGATTTCTTGAAACAGTGAGGATCAAGAAAGGCAATAGTCATACTAAGTCTCATGTGCTTGACAACTTTCAGAACTGTTGAAGTTGACGAATGGAAAGTATAACTTTTAAAGTTTTGTTTTATAACTAGTAGTATATTATAATTATACATATGCATGAAAATGTCTGTTAAAGTAAGCATCTAATATTAAAATTTAATTATGCACTTCAAACATGATTCATTTTGCTATAATTTCAGATCAATGATTGAATTTGGATAGTTTATTATTTAAATTGAATCGGATATCATCCAACTTCAAATTTCCGGGTCGCCTAGCTGGAATAGTACAGATTTACTAGACCAGATATAGTCCAGTGTAGTGGTTCCGCATGATGGACTAGTTGAAGTATGTGATGCATGGCTCAGAAAATGTGAAGATGATGGAGTTACACTGACTTGGAATATAGTAGCTGATATCCTGGCAACAATGGGACACCAAGATCTGTCTTATGACATTACATAACACCCCTTACAAGTTTGAAACATCTTCGTCATATTATCATTTACTGAGTTTATATATCTAATTAATATACATAATTACATAATAGCCAAAATGAACGAAGTCTTTAAAAGACACATTATCCTAAAATCATATATTTTGTTTGCCATGTTATTTCAGATATATTTTTTGTGTTATATTGTTAAAAAAGTTTCATTTTAATGCACCAGCCTCTTTGTTCATGCCTCCACCAACACACTTGATGCTATCCTTGTCATGGAAATACAGAAATGACTTTTTCATCTCTCCATATATTTCGCTTGTGAGCTATCTGTAGTAATATAATTCATTATTCAAATAGTAGTATTTCTGTTCAACATTTAAACACAAGTTACATGATTGTTAAATTGTTGACAAAAGACAAGTTGAAACAATAATATTTTTTCCTAGTTCAATAGGTTCTGTTATCTAACAATTCATTTTGTACAAAACAGAATGATCAGTTTATCACTAATATTTTTTTGAAATTGTAGTAATGATTATGTCAACATACAGAAGATATGACCCTATATTTTTAAAAAGTGTAAATTTGTTATTTTTGAAATTACAGATGAGAGAGATTACCTATAAGTACTTGTAAGTTACTATAATCTGTATCAAAACTTACAGAATGAATTAAATAATAGTGACCAGTAGTTTATTAGTTTCAGGATGTGAATACTGCATAGCTAAGTCACTTATGTGCTCTACCAAACAAAAACAGTTGTAGGCACTTTTGTTTACACAGATAATACACTACCTGATACTCCAAACATGTGCAAAACATGTATGTACAAAAACCAATGAATCAATATCAAGCATAAGATGATTGGTACATCAATGGCTCTTAAAGTAGAATTATTTAAACTGTTGGTCATTTTTAATGAACATAATTACATGTGGTATTTTTTCTCACTCAACATAATTACATGTGGTATTTTTTCCACTTGTACGATTTCAGGATTCATGCTTGCATTAATAATAAAATTTGAACTATGTGGTCTGTACTTATGAATATTCACACATATACAGCAAATTAAACAAAAACTTTTTTTTTGCATTATGTTGTGTTTTTTGCAATATATTAGTACTGAAATTTAGCTATAAAGAATATTTAAACATGTGCCAAATTATATTGTTGTATAAATGTATTTTCAGTTTTGCGGATGCATGATTTTGAAAAAATCTATATAAAGTTAAATTAGCAGCAATGGCTCTACCAAAAGTCTATAATAAGTACATAGACAATTTAGGTCTTGACTCCTTATTACACATAATAATAAATACTAGAAAATGCTCGTGTAGCATTGGTTGGGCGAGCCAGCGAAGTTCTGGAATGCGCGCGCGTTTAAACGACGACGTATTCAAAACGACGACGTATTCAAAACGACGACGTACCACGTATTCAGGATTTCCATAGACTTCATCATAGAGTTGCTTGCTCGCTTCGCTCGCTCGCCAATAATATAGTACTTTATTACATGAGTCAGAGTGTGATATGGTGAATTATTTCATGAGCAGGCTAATTTATTTTCACTTGCCTTTAGCTCGTGAAAATAAAGCCTGAGAGTGAAATATCTAGCCATATCACTCTGACCAGTGTAATAAGTGGTTTATTCCACACTAGAATCATGAAATATTATGTTAGAATACGTATTAATAAATAAGTAATAACAGGATAACTACAACATAGCTCTCTCATTTATTTTCAAAATAATGGAATACCTAGCTAATTTTAATATTATATTACAATTTGTTTTACACACCAAAATGTAAATTGCCTGTAAAACTGTAGGTATGGTTGCAATATGGAGCTACAGTTATTGATAAACATTTCAGCAGATATCCCAGACGACAGATTTACTACCAAGAAAGTATTCACTATTTCAAATTCCAAACAGCTCTTGTTATTGCAAGCTCAAAGTATTATCATAGACTTGTACGTTGTTATTTGATTTGAGTTTAAGCACCACATGTTGATAAACAATTCCTGTACACACATTTTGGAAGAAGTAGTTCTATAGTTTCATTTTCAGTATTTCAGTGCACAGATAAGATAAATAAGATATTTTTTAAGGAATAATTTTGAAAGGAACTATCTCATACTGTTTGTACATAAATAATTGAATAATACTAAGTTGACACGCAGAATAACTATACAGCTTTTGTTTTAGAGTGAATGTATAGTACTGGAAGGAGTACTCATATTGTCAAATTATATTTTATTAGAGCATTGCATAATTTACAAAAAAATATCTTAATGTGAAAATAAAACAAAATCCCAGTGAGATGAAACAAAATATTCAGTGACAGCACAATATCAATAGCTGCTCTCCTAAGAAAGGTCATGTATAAATACATAAGCCAATAATGTTGCATAAATTGTAATATTAGTTCATTTCATTCCATGATGTTTATACATGATGCTATGTGAACATAAAATTTGCTTTATTTATCTACTAGTTTGATTGTAACATGATCGAATGCACTCACATTAAGAGAATTTTACACTGGCTTTGAATCACTTACATAAATTTACTCTATCGCATATAAAGCTACATATCATGTAGACAAGTACTCTCGAATGGTGAGTCCTAAATTGATCACGCATGTTACCCATGCATTTAATTAAAATCATATTTTTTGAAAATATCTCTACTTGAATTTGAGTTATAAGTAAAATATAATTGTACACAAAGATCACTATAACATTTCACACATGAGGTTGCTAGACCGATTTTTTTCATACTGTGGTATTTTGCCAATACCATTAATTCTATCAGTTAAGTAGTGTATTACTCTGAGATGCACAGTACTGAGCAAGTATCATGCATAATCAATTTCTGATTCATTCTTTGTTGAACTTGCACTTACATAACAACTGCACAACAAATAAATATGGCAATCGCTACAATTTAGATTGGCAATTATAATTTTTTTAATCACATTTTTAAAGGAACTGGAAACCTCCTGAATGAAAAAAACCTTGTGAATTACTTGGCGAACATCAGGACAGTCCACTCTTATACCGAATGCAATTGTGGCCACAACCAAACGAAGTGCTGACATGGTACAAAAAAGATGAACAATTGTATCCTGGACAGCTTGCTCAGTACCACTCATATACATATCTATGAGACGAAATCCTGGCTAGTCAGGCAAACCAGGTGGAAATGTAAATCCCAAGGTAGGTACAAATAATTATTGAGCAGTCATTACGATTCCTACAGTATATTATGAGTCGGGGACATTGGGGGCCTTCTTCTTTTAATTTTTAGCTATAGGTTCAAAGGTTTTTTCAAAGGACAAGAATTGTGTAACTGTATAGGTTATGTTCTTGGTGGGCAGTTTTGCTACTACTGTATCATTTTTAATTCCTAAGATTCTGGATACATCATTTCGAAGCTGTCTGGTCGCAGTTGCTGTTACTCCATTAGCCTGACATTAAAGTGCAGCAAACTTTTCAACTCTCCAATTCTCAAAAAAAAATTCTCCGAAAAGATTGACCCCTATGGACCACCAAGTGACATTGAAGAGTAAAACGTGGTAAATTAATTTTCACATCTTCATATTTTAGGCTTTTGTTTTAGAATTTATATCTAACAAATTAAATTACATCATTAATTATTTAACTCATTTTTTCAGACTACAATTGGGATAAAATTAATTACAACTAAGGATTTAGTTTATCATAATAAAAAAAGGCAGAATTTGAAAACAAGCGCTTTTCCCATATCCAGTCGGTAAAATCACAAAAACGTCCCCTCAGGTTATTCCACACACAACTTCCCAGTTGCCCAGGCTTTACAGAAGAAAACCCAAGTCTCAAAACCGAAGCTTTCATGAAATGCTCCATCACCTAAGTCGCAAAAAAGCAGCTACAATTAATCCGGAGGCGTGCCTCGCAATTAATAATACCAACAAAACGCGTGAAAATTTTACGCAATCTGATTGGCACACAGCTATAGCTGCATGAGCAGCTGCACAAATGAAGTGAAATACCAAGGTAGCTAATTGAAATAGTACGGGTAATTGCGCACACGTGCAGCGTTAACCTTGGAAACGGACAGTTAGAGAAGTTTCTAGTTGGAGACAATGTCATTCTTTAACGCAGAAGATCTACCCTATTAGGCTGAATGTTTTAGGAGGGGTCGTACGACGTTGAAAACGAAGTTCCAGCGGAAGTTAAACCTGAAATACGGAGATAGTGAGTGAACGATACAATGTAGCTACAATTGCAAATGATGGCCTACTATTAGCGAGTGATATCACGGGTAACCTGTACTATTAGGGATCAATATCACTCGTAAAGTAATTTGAAATAACACGAGGCAAAAGCCGAGTGCTATATCAATCGAATCCCAAATAGCACGGTTACCATGCTATTACTTATACAAATAGCTACCACAAGCTGTGAATAAAAAAGTGCTATGAGTTACATTGAACTTTACCCCAACCAGTGAAACCACAGTTGTCATACATATCACATCCAATCATGTCTGGATGAAAATCATGTGTTATGGAACATGATTTACATGCCCAAGTTTCCCAAACAGCTAATACTACAAACAAAATCAAATAACCATACAATCACAATTAGCTACTTCACTTTACTTCAGTAAATAAACATTAGTGATTATGTACTTAGAGTATAATTATGTTTAATTTTAAGTTGATCTCATGTTTGCACTAAACCTATTGTTTCTACTGGTCCAACTATATATAAAATATTTAAGATATTTAATATATGTGTAGGAGCGTATGACTTCATCTATATGTGGCTTCATCATTTTCTAGTAGCAAAATAGGTGCTATGATTGTTGAGTAACTATCAGAAGTGGAACAGTTCCTCAATTATAGAGTAATATTGGTTGCTTAATGTTGCCAAAAATGTCAATTAAAGAAGTTTGCTCTTCAATACGTCAACTTTTTAATTGTGAGAAGTATGCATATTGAAATAATAATGTTGAACTACCTAATGTCTTCCCATCTATTTTGTATTGGGAATGTAACACAAAATAAATATTTGACATGGCTAATAAGAACTTGATGTTTTTTTGTCATTTCTTTTTGTATCATGGGCATAGCTGTATCTTCCTCTCCTGAACAGAAAAAAAAAAGACTAAAATCAGCTAGTTCACCATTCTCTTTTGGATTTTGGTCAAGATCAGCAAATCCTTGAACCAGTAGCTGCTCTTTTGTATAAACAAAAATAAAACATACGTATGTACACACAAAAAAAATAAAAAAAATAAAAAAAGAATGAATGTTTTGGATTGGCTTTGTTTTTTCTCCAAAGAGATAATTTATTTTTAAAGGGAGGTTCTGCAGAACCCCTCTCCCCACCCCCTTGAGTTGAGGGACCAAGTGACCTATTTGAGGATGCCAGTGAGAGTACACATCTATGGTCTGTAATTATGATGAAGGAATAATGACATTTAAGGAATGTTTACCCACTTGGCTTGTCTGCATTTGAATATTAAAAACAAATAAACAAATAAACATTAAAACAATGATAAAATGCATTCGGTGCCCGAGTGTTGCTAGTTTGTCAAGTTTCTGACATTTGAGCATTATCTGAATACCACCTCACCTGACTGAGGATAGCTTATTCCGATGTTTTGATTATGGTGGTGCAAATGGGTGGAATGAGCCTTATAAATATGTGACTGGAAGGGAACATCCAATAGTCTCTTATAAATTCTTATATAAGAAATATTGCAAGATGCTATAAACATCACATTAATCTTACAAATGATCTTGCAAGATAAGCAAGATAATTGCAAAAGGTTAGAAACAACACATAGCATAGCTAACAACTTAGACATTCTTACAAAGTAAAATTCTCAAGATTATGTAAGATAATCGTAAGACTTTTGAAAATGGTTTAAAATAATTTCCATTCTCACTTATATTATCTTATAGGACAATTCCTGCAAAAATGTGGTCTTCCATTATTATTATTTTTGGCTTTCAGTTTCAGAGTTTTGTACCACATTTAGAATAATTAGCTATAGTTCACTATAATCTATAATATCTCTAGTTCATGCGTAAAAAAAATCAAGCAATATACATTGCTTTGCTTTTGTACAACAATTATGCAACAGCCCTAACCTCAGAACCACTAGTAACTGGGTGAAGTATGCATATACAGCTAGTGAGGCGAGCTGATCCTTGTTAACTTGGGCAGGTCCGTTGTTTCACTACCAAACATACACTCCTGCAAGTTCACACGGATCCTAACTCACGCACGCACACACACACACACACACACACACACACACACACACACACTGAATATGCCACAACATGAAACTAGATGTGAAATGAGTTATCAATGAGAACAACTAGAAGTGTTTGTATAATCAATATACAAGTGAACTATACAAAATGGGTAGTGTCATTATTCCTTTTAGACTTGATTGAAGTTTGAACATCCAATAGTGATTATGATGTAATTCAAGGGACAACCAAGGCCTACAGTGGTCTCCAAGTGGATGTGTTTTCACACACACGTATGTGTAATAGATACAATTTTTAGTATAACAAAATAGTTTCATATATAAAAATACCGAATTACATGTGCTTTATTAATTATCTAAAACTACCGATCCTGAATGACCAATAGCACATATGCACACTTACTCAAACCATGCATATCATATACACATACACAAATATACATAACATGTAACTCGACACATGCACACACGACATACATACAATACTCCACACGCCTACTAGTTAGGTGAGATGTGTCAAAACTACTCATATAAAAAAAAGACAACAGCAATACCACCAGACATCTGCTTATCATTAAGTACATGTAATTGAAATTATAGAACTATAAGAATAAGCAACTTATAATAACTCAACAAAAACAACAATTGAGAAGGTAATAGTTTTACGGTACACAAAACTTATCCATGAAATAAAAAATAACAAACGTATACTATATTTATTGTCTAATTAATAATCTAGTTGAATACATGCACTTACTAGCACACATGTTATTCCTCCTTTATCTTAAATCTTATATCCAATATATAAATACACCAGAAAAAAATGGTTGTTTCGCTCTTTTTGGAGCTCGTCAGTATAGAGTAATTTAGCCTTACTGGCAAATATCTATAGACAACCATATGTCAGTCCATCTCTGACTCTTTGGCAGATGATATCCTGTGAACTGAGAGAGGTGTGTCTGTGGACATAATCTCTGTGCAAGGAACATTCCTTGTCTCATTAGAATCCACTAAGGAGGACCTACTCAATTAATTGCCTTGTTAGCACTTTATTGTTATTATTGTTTGTTTATTGCCTTACTAAAATATATTATTGTGGTTCATTGAAATGTAATAATAGTAATAAAAATAATAATAACAGTAATAATAATAATAATCATTGCTACAGGTACAACTGGGACTGATAAAATACCATTTTATTTATTATTTTTCTAATTAATCTGATGTACTCTCTGGCAATCTTCACATGCAGCTCCCAACAATCCTGAACTGGCAGCTTCGCATTATCATCTCCTCCATCCCCATAGCACACACACACATGAATCATGTATCAAACTAGCGATGAGCTCAACAGTGTGGCTAGAATAAGTGAGGTAGAACAAAGTAATAAGGAATAATAATAAATAATAATAATAATAATAGTATAATAATAGCATTAGTAATAATCTTTATATGAATAACACGTTTGTGTGTCAATAACTACAATGACTACTACGATGGTGACCGATCGGTGTGTGTATTCAAGAACAATTCACAAGCTATCAGAGTTGGTAAAGTGTCGTCTTTACCTCAATGGGGGGGAATCATTTGACAAGGAAAGAAAATTTCCATCTCAGGCTCGAATCTGAGACTATCAACTGTGGAGCGTGCACACACAAACCATTTAATTCAACTATTGGGACCTCACAGCTTAGAATGGTTAGAAGAGCCTGATTAATTTATTGTGTCCTATAAAATCTGAACAAGGTCACTGAGCTGAGTAAGAGAGGCAGAGAAGTAGGAGAATACAAATGTCAATATAAACACAAGCAGGTGAGAAAAAGCTGACTGATGCAAATTTTAAGTTAAAGTAAATACACTGAAAGTACAAAAATACTAAAAAAAAACCCAGGAAATGTAGACAGAGAAAGAGAAGGGAATCCATTAGTTGAAGAGAGGAATAAGAACAACAGGGCCAGGATGGCTGAGGAAAATAAAGAGAGCACAGAGGGAAACTATGGATAAAACTACCTCATGTTACTACTCCAAATTTGCACAAGTTAATACGTGAGGTGCCACTGTGTGGTGGAATACTTGCTAGTAATAATAATAACAACAAGAATAACAATAACAACAATAACCGTAACAATAATAAGCAACAAGAATAATAACAACAACAACAAGATAGAAGCGAATGTTAGAAGAAGAAGAAGAAGAAGAAGAAGAAGAAGAAGAAGAAGAAGAAGAAGAAGAAGAAGAAGAAGAAGAAGAAGAAGAAGAAGAAGAAGAAGAAGAAGAAGAAGAAGAAGAGGAAGAAGAAGAAGAAGAAGAAGAAGAAGAAGAAGAAGAAGAAGAAGAAGAAGAAGAAGAAGAAGAAGAAGAAGAAGAAGAAGAAGAAGAAGAAGAAGAAGAAGAAGAAGAAGAAGAAGAAGAAGAAGAAGAAGAAGAAGAAGAAGAAGAAGAAGGAGAAGAAGAAGGAGAAGAAGAAGAAGAAGAAGAAGAAGAAGAAGAAGAAGAAGAAGAAGAAGAAGAAGAAGAAGAAGAAGAAGAAGAAGAAGAAGAATAAGAAGAAGAAGAAAAAGAGAATAGGACTAATAATAATAATAAAATATTAATAATTAATAATAATAATAAGAATAATACTAATATTATGCAGTAGTAAGAAGAAGAAGAATATAATAAATAATAATAATAATAATAATAATAATAATAATAATAATAATAATAATAATATTAATAATAATAATAATAATAATAATATTAATAATAATAATAATAATAATAATAATAATAATAATAATAATATTAATAATATTAATAATAATAATAATAATAATAATAATAATAATAATAATAATAATAATAATAATAATAATAATAATAATAATAATAATAAACCCTTTCATTCCGGATCCCGCTTAGAAGCGGGTGATGACCGGTCGGCTTCTCCGAATTAAAAAAAATAGCTACTTTATAGCTAGAACCTTCAGATTGCATACACAGGTGCCCAATGCATTGGAGAAGCATCTAAAATAGCTTTCAGCCAGGACTGCTTTGACAGTACCTCACAGCAGTTGCGTTTATTTCTTTCTCGGCAAAAACAAAACAAAATATCGGTTCTCCGTTGAATTTTAAAAAAGTTACCTTCTTCACACCAGCTTCATTAATTTATGGATCCAGTCATCTCCAGAGCTTTGTAGAAGCAGCGAAAAATTGCTTGAGCCCAGTAGCCTTTCATAACACATTGAAACAATCGCTTCTGTACCGACCAAGACTTTGCGGTTTGACTTGTTGTCTTCTCCTATTTTTATAAAATAGCCAGTTCAACTGGGCGCTCCCCCCCCCCCCCTTGAATTATTCTTAAAATTTCGTAACCAATAAGCAAAGTTAAAATGTAAATAATTTAGGTGAAGGCAAATGCTTTAATCATTAAGTTTATTGCTGCTCTAATTATTGTCTTGGTAATTGAAGCCCATCTCCTTTCTCATCTAAGTTATGAAAGTTGTGACCTCCCTCAATATAGCACAAACTCAACCTCACCCCTCTTAAATTGATTCCCCTGTTCACCTACATTATGTGTTATGTGTGGGCTTTTTTTTTTTTTGTTGGAGTTTTTATGTGTTTTATCACAGCTTCATGAGATTCATGAATATGATTAACTTGATGTGGCATTTTGATAAGAATATGTGTATTCATGAATCTAATTACTAATCACAAGACAGTCAGGCTTTTCTACAATACTGATGACAGTATGTAGTATCATTATTTCACACCACCGGCATGTAGGGATTCAAATTATTTAATGATTCTGCACAGCACAAGGAAAGAGAACATCGTAATAGTATATATGCAAAATATTAATAATAATGCTGATATTGTTGTGTATTCTCTTATATTAATCATTCATCGTCCACTATAACTACAATTACAATAATGCTATAAATTCATCACAATATTATTGAGATTAGTCAATACATTTAAGCAACACCCACTTTTAATGGGCATGTTCCTCCCCTATAGCCACACCTACTTCCTGGCTTGACCAACTAAAAGTTGCTTCCTATGGCTCTGTGTACCTGGGAACTATTCAAACTAAATTGCTATTTGTTGCAGGCCAACTAAATAGGATTTGAAGGAAACCCTGATCCTAATTAAGCCAAGTCACTGCAAAAACGACCATTGGAGCGAGAAATGTCATCAATATAAAGATAATAAGTTTCAAAATTCCCCCATTTGATAAGATTGTCTGGACTAAACCAGTCAACTAGCCAACCTACAGATTCCTCCTGGCCTGCACTGCACAATAAAGTGACTATACAACTTTCCATCAGTGGGGGCTCAGCAGGCTCCAGCCCCACCCCCCACCCCCCAACTTGGATAGGTAGGGGGCAGATACCCCAAACTTTAGGATTGCGAAAGTTATTGCATTTTTTTTATTACAAGAATCTAGTAACTTCTTGGTAATTAATATTTATTAGCTTAGTTGCATCTAATTAGTTCGCAAACGTTTCAGCTCATGAGCCTTCATCAGTTGTGAGGTATGGCCATTTAAAACTAATAATAATTAAAATTAATTAAACAAGATAATGCATAGCCAACCTTTCATCATTATGCTACTTTGCTAATTAATTACCTAGAAGTTATTAAAAGTAGCAATGAAAATCTAGGACATTAAGAACCTAATGTACCAGTGTATACACAAACATCAATAACAATACCCACCAATAGTTTGCTATTGTGTGGTCACTGTTAGTCTACACACATGAACACAACCAAATGGCAGTACTGAACCTAAGTGAGTAGTCAGTAGTTAGGTGTGTGAGTAAGTACTCACCACTCATTGCCAGGTACACTGTATATGGTAATATCAGCCATTAGCTAAAATAACCAAACCCTGCAACCACAGCTGATACCATACAACACAGCAGGAACACTGTCAATTCTATACACAGTTTATCCCAAAACTCAATTTCAGCTGAACTAATTAAAGACTAAGGCAGGATTGAAGTCTGTTTGAGAAACTGGTTAAGAAAATAAATGTGGCCTGTCTCTTCTTAACAAGGATGGAGTGCCACATCATATATGAATCTGAGTGTGTGCCACGCCCCTACTCTGATCTGGTCCTGACAGGCCTCTCCACTTCTGAACTGCTTCTGTGTCACGCTATACCCCACCCACTCCCTTCCTACGCTACTGTATACACATAATAGTCAGTCATCTGAACTTTAACACCAAGTAACCAAATACAACCTGAAATCTAATAATGGCACATGCAGACACGAAAAATTACTTGTCATGAACACATCCCTTAATTAGTGATAATACATTTTCTATGTTGTTCAGAGATGTGTATTTGGATAATAGTGCGGCTGTTAAATCGTTGGACCCAGAAAAAAATGGTATAAAAATGATTTTGATATCACTAAATTCAGAATTTTTTGTAGAATAATATATCCAAAATCCTCTAAAATCCTCTTTGGGGAAAATTAGTTATGGGCAAAATAATTCTCATACTTTAGACACCAAAAATGCAATGTCAGCAAAAAAATATTTCCATGACTCACAGAATTTTTGTAGCAGACATTAAAATAAAAATATGAATGATAATTATACAATAACATGGCAGAGTAATTATTAGTTTAAAAACACAGAATAAGTTCAAACAGTTAAAAAAAAGAAGAAAAAAAACGTTTAATAATTCAAGATATCAACATCATTTTCTTCAATAGAAGCATTTTCCGAATTATAACAGCCTTCTCCTCGACAGTCCCCACAAGCTGAGACACATTTTAGCCCATTTTTTCTGCAGGAACATGCGTTAGTCCCGCACGGATTTCGTGATGAAAGCTTGCATTTGCAACGTACAAACTTCAGAAGATTTTCCGGTGCTGGGGTGAGATCTGTCATCACTGGCACTAGCATATTCCCTTCACGTTTCCATCCCCATTGTTGTGGATCAAGATCATTCCCGCTGAGGTCCCTCCAAATCATAATTTGAAGGTGAACACGCAAACTATGATAGTATCCAGCTCTCTCTGTTGGTGGGAGCTTCTGGGGATCGAGTCCGGACTTGCTTGAGGTAGCCATTTCCATGAATTTGGCATGCCTCAAACAACCAAGGGAATCAACTTTTTTGCCACCATACATTATAACAAATATGCAGGTTACCAATTCTACCAGCCTGTTCTTCGGTTATTAGTGGATCACACATCATGTGTGATAAGTCTTGTAGTTCTTTTGAGTCCTGGACTTTCTTCATCAGAGTAGTTTTGCCATGTCCAAATGTTGCACATGTTGTGTCGCAACCACTCCATGCATGGATAAAAAGAATATTAGAGACAACCACATCTCCAGCTTTTGCTGCAAGATCACGAATTTTCCATATGTTCACATTTTTTCTTTGTGACCTTTTCAGTTCAGATTGGAAGTAGATGTCGGACATGGTGTTTTTCCAATGATACAACAAAAGGACCAGTATATCAGTATCATCAGCTACTACCGTGACTACATTATCTTCCTTTGCCAGTTGAATAGCACGCTCAACTATCATACCATCTGCATCTCCAGCACTCTGGGTAACAACTTGTGAATTAGTTTTCAAGTACTCACACAATAATGATATAAACTGTGCTTTATTGTGCTCATTGGCAAGAAAAGTTTGCTGATTCACACAGGCTTCTGTTAACTCAGAAACATGAATATCTGCACACATTTTTGTAATTCTTCTTTGATGTTCATGATCTTTTATTGATGCCCCTTGGTTGTAGCCATCAAAAATAACATGTGCATGTCCATACTTTCCCTGAACATATTGAACATATTGTATCACTATATCTTTATAAGTAGCTTTCTTCCCCCATTTTACTCTGTGAAGGAGAGCCCCTCCATCAAGAACATAAAAAGCTCTGTCGTCATGCTCACAAGGTTTTACTCCTTGCTTGAGAGCTGTTGCTAGTTGTGCTTTGTTGGTTTTACGCATAATGTTGTCTTTGAAGAGGGAAGTTGGTGTTGTGGTCAACTCATAATCAAAAAATGGAGTCATGTCTTCTTCTCTTTGTAAAATGGCTATTAACCTATAGAACAGGATGTTAGGATCAATATGAATTTTTTTCTTATTGATTTGAACTCCTGGATACAAGCGATCTAATGATTTTATTTGCCTGCTGCGTTTGATAGTGGCTTCAGTGACGCTTACATTATCCAGCAGTTGTTGTATTTCTGCTCCAATTTCTTCTGTTCGATGACAGTTAATACCATCATCACTAGTAGCAGTTAAACCAGATGACAAGGATCGAAGCCTTCCTTCATTCATATCAAATGGCTCATGCTGACTGAACCAGACTTGAATTTTGCACAGATCTTCGAAGTCCCTCTTACACCGAGAAATGCCTAACTCAATGTGTTGCATACTAGTTTTATGCTTCAAGTTAGTGGCAGTCGTCATTGCATCATGAATTCCAGCACACTTATGAAGACTAGAGACCCACTGCAATCGAACAGATTCAGTCATTCCTCTCCCTCGAGTTAACCCACCACGACTTTTGATGGATCGCATCATTACCTGTTCAATAACCAGATCAGTCCATAAGCCTGCCCAGTGCCTACTACTCCTTCGTACAGCATGATGTCCTTGCTCAAAGTACTGATATACAGATGGGTGATTTGTCGGTAACTCCTGCATTTCTTGCAAATAAAGTCGAGCACTTTTAGCATAGTTAATATGACCTGTTGCTGCGAAGAGGTTCAACATCTTTCCCACTGCTACAAGATGCAGATTCCAATTTGCTGTTCTTTCAGACCATATAAATAATTTTAGTATTTCCACGTAATCAATGTATTGCAGCCATAATTTTGCAGTTGGTGATCTTTCTGCTAACATGTCTTTGTACAAATCCAATGAGTTCTCTAATTTGGCCAATTCCCTTGAACTTATTGCAGTTGAAACTGGCTTTGATTTGTTAAAAACTTCTTTGAACAATGACTGAATCGTTTCTGCTATAGCAGCATCAACTTTGTGTTCTGGACCCAGATCAACATTTCTTTCTATACCAATTGTCTGATTTTCCTCATCAGTACAATCAGATGCAAGCTCTGTGTATGTGTCAGACTCATTCAACTCAACTCCACCTTCGACATCACCATCACTATCTATTCTTGCACCAGCATCTGAGTCATACTGGATGTCATCATCAATGTCAAACTGTGCAGATTCTTCAATATCACTACTGTCTGTCATCAAGACTGATTTAATTAGCTTGGCTACAAGTGCAGCCTCAATTAACATGTGACTTCGCAAAGCCCTTGAAATAGCCTTTCCAGAAATAATGTGGGTGACAACATTTGAACTGTACACTGTTTCCATAGCTTGTTCAATTCCTGACCCCTTCATCATGGACCCAATGCTACCCATGAAGCTCATCAATGTGTGGAAACCACCCAGTCTACAAACAATATTCATGGATTTGGCCTTGATGATTTCGACTGCCTTTAGCCACAAGGGTTGGTCAAAAGTTAAACACGGTGTTGATATGTCCAATTTCTCAGCCTGCCTCTGAATATATAACAAAGTTGAGTAAATACATGTCTCATCTGATGGATTTAAATCAATTATTGGCAGAAATAATACTTTCCCTTTGGAATGTAAGTGATCATCATCTGAGAAGATATGCTGCATAAACCCTGACCAATTTGGTCTTGGTATTGCTTCATCCCCCAGAACCCATCCAGCATGCCAAAGCAGATTACAGCTTAGTTCTGAAGGCAGAGTATATGGAACTTGTAATTCACGAATGGGCTTAAATGTTACAGAGCTAAGGCCTTTCTTGATTGGACTTATGTATTGAACAATTGATACTCCTCGATCCTTCACTAGCTCACTCACTTTCATTCGTTTTTGCCTTTTTATCACAAGAGAATTTGAGGTTAATGCCGTCCCACCCTTAGGGGTAGAAACAGCTATAATACCCATTCCATGGAATGTACCCTGCCCATCTAGAGTTGCCAGATTATGATCAATGTTGTCTGCTACCCACTGGGTAAATGTGCCTGGTAAATACTCAGTCAGAATGCTATCAAGGCTTTCACTGGCAATCACAGATTGTTTATATCGATTAACTTCATCATACGTAATTGAAAATCCCAACCGTGACAATTCATCAATGAGCCATCTTGACCCAAAAACATGGTCCATTTCAACACCTAGCCCGAACAATGTAGGAGTTATAACTGCTTTACGTGAAGCTTGTATAATTGCATGCCCAATGCTAACTTGCTTAAGCTCAGAGGAGATAATAATTTTCAAAAAAGCTTGGAGATGGTGTGGTATACATTGCCTGCTCCGCTCGTTACTACTGATGTCATTATCAGTGGGGTATGAATCAGAATTGAATTCAGTTTCTCTGATTTCAGAACTAATAATCTTTGCAGCAGCAATTACAATACGCTCTGCATCATCTTTCGTGCTAGCTTTTCTTTCGGAGTACCATTTTTCATTAATGATGTATTCTACCATATTCTTACAACAAAGAACATTGCTACGCCCCTCAACTTCAGCAAAGAAGGCATACCCTTGGTATTGCTCCTGTAGCTTTTGTTTTAATCTCTTGCTAGAGTATACCTCAGATCCACCAGCTAATTCTAACATTTTAGTGTGCAATTCATTTAGTGTAAATAGCTCTGCACCAGCTTCAGATTCAAGCCATTGACAAAGCATCTCAAACCAATATTGCATTATTGGGTTGCTCGGC
>WLWD01004932.1_pt1 | contig 22201 bp, 13 predicted proteins | sample 6712731 | NCBI WGS metagenome assembly WLWD01 (sample SAMN12718690, study PRJNA576275) | sponge metagenome | isolation source: marine sponge | host: Mycale hentscheli | place: New Zealand: South Island, Marlborough, Capsize Point | collected 2014-11-01
AATCTCTTCAGCCATCCTGTTCCTCCCTGAATCAATGTCTGGATGGAATGAAAACAGTTGCTGTGCTTTAGCCATCAGAAGTGGTCCACTAACAGGAATACCTATCATAGTACAATATGCATTACAATTTTATACTCAACTAATAAAGTTTCATTTACAACATTTTTGCAAATTAGCTATGTTACTACAAACCTTTGCACCGTTGCTGGACAAACCAGAGATACACAGCTTTGTCCAGTTCACTAAACTCAGGCCTTCTCACAATTTTCCTCTTATTAATGCAATCTCCTTCTTCTATTTCTGTAGAGTTTAGCCTCGTTCTTGACTTGGTGTGTGGTCTAGTCATTAATTAGGTAAAGGGTGTCATTCTTTAGTCTTTCAGTCGATCGACGTTTTCGGATAACTGATGTTCGGATAACTGACATCCTACTATAATTGAAACAAACAAAAGAAAAGATAAAATAACCATTAACAAACTAAACTTACTAGCTAAAATTATATATTAGCAAAAAATAAAAAATGTGTTGTGTTTATGACTATGTTCTACTCTACTTGTATAAAGCAATTTCATTTCCGTACTTCTAAAAAATAGCCACCTAGATTGAGATTTATAATTGATTTTAATATCCAAACAATTTTCTTATCCGAACAACCCTTGGTCCCAATGTGTTCGGATAACTGACATCCTACTGTATTATATAATATAAAAAAGGTCATTAACTTTAGCATTTCATTATAACCCAGTGTGCTGAATGTGCCAAGGAAATCAATGTTTCATTATGTTTTTATTTATGGGGCACCATTCAGGCAGTTAAATTTCTGCTTTATTTATCATTGCAAATTAAAATTGAAATACGGTTTTTACTCTTTCTTGGGCCACACTAGAATACCAAGAACTTGATTAAATTAGAAATTTGTCATTTTGATTTAATAACATGATGGCATGCTCTTGTGTGCTTCTTCATTTCTATATTTTTTCTTCTTTTGATATTAGGTTTTGGTGGACAAGAAATTCTTCTAGATGGGGCTATGACAGACAGATCACTTTTTTGTCCCAGAGATAATTTAACAGTAGTCTGTTTTGGTAGCTCTATGTCATACAGATTCTTAGTTGGAGCTATTATAACTGGAACTGAGTTGTTAGTTTCTCCTGCAGTTCTAACAAATATGGCATCGGGATTCACAACAAGATATATTAGTATGAATGAGAGTAGACTAGAGTTTGTTGTACCTAATAATTTTGAAAACAACACTCTTATTGTATGTAACGATCCAATTAATGGGCTTATATTTGCTAATTTCTCATTGGCACTTTATGGTAAGATTTTTAATATAAGAATAATATTAATCAATATGTATAAACAGTTAAAATGGAGTGCTTAAATAACACCTCACAAGGTGTTGAGGCACTGTCTGGACACCCCACTTTGAGCCCTTATAACTTCTACACTAATCATACTTTACCAAGTGAACATAATAATATAATAATAGCTTATATCCTTCAATGTCTTCCTTTCAATTATCTTTTAGTTGTGACTAACTATGGAGACAGCATTAGGCTTTAAACTGGGGTATCCAGGCAGCGCCTCCTATTCAACAACTAAACTAAGTTGTGCAAACACCCAATTTTTTAAAGTGTATAAAATAAAATTAATTATAGCTATATGAGTGGTGCGTTCGAACACAAATGGTGAGGGAGTTATACTGCAAAGTTCATAGTAAAGCACTAATACATTGTCATTTTTCTATGTATATACAATACACATACAGATATACGCTGCTTTAAGCTATCTTCATTGATCCTTAAGAAATGAGCTGACCTTTTATTTTGAATAAGCTAATTCTTATTTTAATTAATCATTATACAAATAATCAAAAGAGTGCTTCATTAGCATCAGTTAACTTGAAACTTTATGTGGGTGCTATAAGTGCATAGATACTAAACAAATGCAACCAATCATAATGTGAAATTAAATAATTGTATTTTCTTAGCCAGTGCAATCCACTGGTATTCTTTTTTGAAGCTTTATGATCTTTAATAAAGAAAAGGCATCATTGATATTGGACTGAATAGTAGCAACAAAATTGCAAGACATTGAGTACTAAATTTGATAACTGTTCAATCACTGTTTATATTAAGTATAATCTTCTTGTACATGTAGTGGATATCATAACATAATGAGTTATTATGAGTTAATAATTATTATACTTTAATATACTTTTCAAATTCATTATAATCATATGTTTACTCATGAAATTATAACAAATTAAGTAATTGCTTTATAAAAATGCATTACTTCATTTTCTACAGGTATGCCGCCATCATTAGCTCCGATGGTCACTATCAATACAAATGACAATTTGAATTCATTCACTGTTGGAATAAGTTCTACAGATCCTGCCTCCTGTATTGTTACTGAATACAATGTCACGCTCACAGATAGTATGGGAGAGTCATTATTTGCTGTTGTTCCCGCCAATGTTTCAAGTTTTAATACTGAATCGCTGTTTGGCACAACTCTGGAATTGTGTTCACAAACGTACAATTTTATGATTGTCGCTTCTTCTGGTGGACCAGCTGCCAATATGAGTGGGGAAATCAACTTTCAAAGTAAGCCATCGTAATCTTGTGGGTCTTAATCTTGTGGGTCTTAATACTAGGTCTATAAATATAAAAAGTACAATACTGTGCAGGTGTAAGAAGATGTTCCTGTATGGGTTGCCTCCAAGGGCATGTGTTTTGTGGTTTGATGGTTGTTTATGCTAGAAATCACGTTTTTAAGTTGTTTATTAAGTTGTGCCAAAAAATTATTGGGGGGTCCAGCCCCCGAACCCCACTGCTGAGGAGAATTCAGCATAGAACTAGCACGATAACTATCACAACTATAGCAAAACTATGATGGTTTTGTGAAATATTTGAAAGTCCTAATAATAATTGTATTAGCTATAAAAATATATAATTATTAATGTATATTATGTCTATCAAACAAATTTTACAATAAACATTTTCATTATTTATTCAAATACAGATCTTTCATCAATCTCTGCAACGATAGTAGACGATAATGTCGCTGTGAATATCCCAGACATTTTGGAAAATTGCATTTTCAACTTGACTTATAACTATAAAGGGCAATCAGGAACTTTCAATGTTAATTCAGAAGATTTGATGCTTAGCATGTTCAACACTGACCCATGCACAGACGAAATGCTAAGTATTTCTCCAGTGATTCTTGGGGAATCAAGGGCAGCTCTTGGGGTTAGCGTTAGACTTTGCGAACCTGGTAAGGGGTTATCACAACTACTTCAATATGTCCAAAGGTATACTTTTAATATTACTATTCTGTAAATATGTGTTTTGCAGTGACTAGTCTTCCCGTACCAATGACAGGTTCATCAATTATGCCTGAGGTCTCTACAGATGCATCAATTAACTTAACTGCTGGAATACTAATGACACTGTTAGGAATTTTAGCGGCATATGTGTTTTCTTCATTAATTTAACCAAATAAGTAAGTTAACATAAAAATATGTAACTATAATCATAATTACTATGGTGAAATATTTGCAAGTACTTAGATAAGTGTTTTAGAAAGTTGATAGAAAATGAGCACATGTTCATTAAAATACTAAATTATTAGTCTAAAATTTTTTTTGTTAACTGATATTAGAATGTTTTGTGTACTACAAATTATTTTTTATGTGTTTTATATAGGGAAGACCTTCTCTCAAACTTTATGGTGGAAACCAATTAGACTTACCATTTACACATTTAAACATACAACCATTGTTTTTGTCAATATCACAATATGTCTTTGTTAGAACAAATGTCATTCTGTTCTCTTTTTTATTAGTGTCTAGAAAGTGATACATTCCTCTCATTATTTAAATTACTCTTCTTATATTATCAATATTGTGGCTATTATATTCAATATGAAATCTATAGCTTCAGTCTTATAGACAAATTTTAATTCCTGAGTTTGGAATTTCTAATGATAGAAAAATGCTTCCTGCAAACTGGACAAAACCACTTTCCCTTGGGAGTACTTTACTAATACTTAAGCGATGCCGTTCACATGTTGTACAACCATTTCAAAGCGGAGTGTTGCAAGTAAGCGTCGATTTATTAAGCTATCCCAGTGAAACCACTCGATGCTACATTCTGGATTGCCACATCTAATCATTTTTTTTTCTCATAGTAATCTCTAGCTGCCTTTTCATGTGTACATTCCCATGTTGTCTGGTTGCTAGTAAAAGTATACATTTGTGGATAGCGTATTTGCTTAATTAAGCTTTGAGCAGGACTTGCCGGATTAGTATGTATTTCCTCTTCTTCCATTGCTTGGTAGTTTTACAATATTATAGCTGCTTATGCTGATAGTAGGCACCCTTGAATATTCCTCACAATGTGGACAAGCACTCTCTTTCTTGTACTTGCAATCACTTTTGATACAATAAAAAGGACAATGTGAAAATATCAAAACTTTTTGTGAATTATTAATTGACATTAATAGATCAGATTGCAGCTGTATTTTTATTACGGAAATTATTTTCTCAAAAAAATGGAGTTCACTCCGAACATAGTTGATAGTCTTCATGGCAGCAAATATTGTAGGACATCCACTGCTAACTATATTTCACCTACTGTCCTTGTAATACACACATGTAATATTTTGTTCATGTTGTTACATTTATGAGACTGACTGAGTTTAAAAAGACAGTTGGTGCTCAAGCACATCATTAGTTTTAAGTGTCCCGAGCTATCTTTAACGGGACAGCTAATATTCGGAGAATCCAGGCAGTGGGAGAGTGAGCAGGAATTTACGACCCCAGTATCCACTCTTCAACCATACGAGATTTCCTGTTGATCCACTGCTGACAGCTTTCTTGTTCCAGGAACTCCAACTCTACCTACACCAGCTAGTGGATCTTCACTACACAGTCCTCTGTGGTTCTTTGCTGCGTAGTGTGCGTCCATCAGACGACGTTGGGATTTAAGTCCTTCACTTGCTCGACAGTCCTGAACAATAATTTTTTTCATGCATTATAATTTTGCTGTTCTTGTTAAGTGCACAGGATATTCAACTGTGATAGTTTTTAGGCTTAAAATTTTGGAAGTCATGTTCAAATACAACATTCTTTCTACACAAAAAGACTCAAATAAACTGTTTAGGGTCTCCATATTTTAGCCAAATAAATTAAAAAATCCATTGCACAAAATAACTCTAAGTATATTATTTTCTATATTATCATCTAGAGTTTAATGGAAAAAATTTTTATTTTGTGAGAAGCATAGACACATTTATAAATTTTTTCTGTTGTTGTATTCTTAATTGGTTATAATTTTTAATCTTTGCCAATTCGTATTCATTATGAGTCACGCTTCAACAATGGACTGTCTGCATAGTGGATCCAGGATTTTGAGTGACTACTTTCTGACCATCTTATATATAATAACCACACCCATTTTTATTAATTTGTTTTTAAAAATTATAGAGAAGGGAATGTCTAATAATATTAGTGAATTACAACAACATAGTGGAGAGTTTCATCCTTCTCAGATTACTTGTAGCGACTTTGGTAACTATTATCATTAACATTAATTAAAATATCATTACATACATTTAAGTCCACACAATTGGTATTGGCTCATTGTGGATCACAACGGGGTTTTCAGCCCGCCTAAAGCTGAAATACTTCTTTCATACTCACAACTGGTCACAGGAAGCATGGCCTTCAGAATATTCACTAAGAACTGAATATTAGATACTTTATTACGCACATAGTTGAAGCTATTGTAGGTGGAAGTGTGTTTTGGATTTATTTGTTCTACTCAATAGTAGAGAGAGTCATTGCATGTCCAATAACTGACATGTGCTTCTTTTATATTTCCTCAAATTTTTTTCAGCCATAAATCACTCCACTTTTGATACCAAATGCTGAGCTCAGCATCCAAAGTATACTGGGAAGGCTAAACAGCTGCATCAAAGTAGTACAGGAAGAAATAAAATACTTCTATGAAAACTGGATAAGAACATTGGAGGGAATAAGACAGAAACCTTTCACCACACAGTCTTGGCCAGTGTTAAATATATTTTTTCAGTCACTCTATTAATTCATGTATTATCGGAATAGAAAGACTCACTCTAAAGTAATCTTCAGTTTTCCCATTCCGACAGCTGACACTGGACATGGGTGGAGTAATTCTGGCACAATCTCTGTATTGGACAAGTACGTGGTCGGTTAATCTCAATGTTCAATTTACTTGCCAAATGAGTGCAATACTCAAAACATTCACGGTGATTTTGGTTTATGTGATGTATAGTATATGTTGCAAAGTCCAAATCACTACATACCTGTATATCATCATACACCTTGACTAAATCAATTCATTTTTGTTGCTGGCCTATTTTTATGGAAATAGTAAATGCCGTTTTGAGTAATGCAATTTGTAACCTATTCCACCTGTCACCTAAGTTAACAGACTTGGGCTATCTACAACAGCCTATCATAACATTAGGTAAAGTGGAGCTATCATAACATTAGTTGAAGTGTGATCATACACCTGATCAGTAAAACAAATTCTCTATATACTACCTTACAGTACTATAATTATAATTGCTATATTACCTTGATCTGTGTTTTCATTATAGGAATGAAGAGGTGCAGCAATTAAATGTTGGCTAACATGCAGTTTAAATCACTACATATTTTGTATATAATATCTTTTTTTGTAATACAGAAACTGAAGATGTTGCATTCCAACCGTAAGCTGTATATAACTACAAGTTATGAAAATTAGCAAATATACACTTTATTGCATATTAAAATTGTATAATTTATTTAGTATACTTTGGATTCTGAGCTCAGCATTTGGTATCAAAAGTGGAGTGATTTATGGCTGAAAAAAAGCTATATTGTTCCAAGCACTACTTTAATCTTGCTGCTGCTGTTCAGGGCACTGGAAGATAGATTTCATCGGACTGTGTGAGTTTCTGGAACCCATATAATTAGATACAACATTCGTCCCTCCAAAGACCCGAAGTTAACATTGGTATATCATATTCCATGTCTGTTTGCGCCATATTATACCATACAGATGCACATTCCATTGCACAAATCAACTTCAAGTTTATTATATTCCTAGAATTTCATGGAATATGATATACCAATGTTAATTTCAAGTCTTTGAGGAACGAATGCTGTATCTATGGGGTTCCTGAAGCACATCTGGAGAGGACATGGCAGAAAAAGAAAGTACAAACGAGTAGATGAGAACATGACTTATATTCCACTGCCACTTACACTACAAAAAATGCTGGATGATAAGGCTATTCTTGAAGCAGTATGTGGTACGTTTTTATTGTAGCTAATCTATTATTAGGGTGAATATATATATATATATACACAGGTAATAAATCCTCCCAAATCTGCCAGTGGAATATCTCAAGTTTCAGAGATGGGTCAAAGTTTTTGCAAAATCATCTATTTGGTTCAAATTCTCTAGCCTTACAAGTGAATTTCTACTATGATGATGTAGAAATTTGTAATCCTTTGGGTTCTAAAAGAAAAATTCACAAATTTTTAATTTGTTATTAGGATTCTTTTATTATGTGCTGCGGAACACATCTAACCAGATAACATCCAAATTTGATAATATCCAGATGATCATAAAATTCATGTGTAGCACTCCATCAGTGAAGGTGGGCAGCACCAAGGAACGTATGCCATCGAACGTCGAGCTCCACTACAAAACAATTTCATATACACAAAAACACAAACAACAAAGATATTTGTAATACAAACAACAAATTATTCATGATCCTATATAATTGCAACTTTATGATGTATTGTATGCGGTTTCATACAGGATTTTTGTTTGGGGGGTTGGGGGTGGGGCTCCGAGTGTACTTCGCCACACCCATTTTTTGGAACCTACACTACTTTGATGCACATCTTTGCATAAGAGTCTATACTTCACACTGATGATCAGTGTTTGGTCCTATGCACTAAATGACTCAGTTATGATAGAAACATAATGGGATACAATATCATACTAAAAATAAATGCTTCCAAAATGTTCATTTCTATTCAACTACCAAAATTCTAGGGGGGAACCCAGGGCTAGCCTCCCACTGTATGAACCCCTGGTATGTATACTCCACACTGTACATGACAGAAACAATCGTTGTATTGAGAAAGTGTAATTTGAAAATGAAAAGCAGTACAAGCACACACGTGGAATTCAACTTACCCGGCATGGATGGTGTCACAGACTGAACGATCCCTCCCATAGGATCCGGAACCTCCATACAATACCAAAAAAACACAAGACAACAATGATATTTGTAACATAACAGCTGGCCTCGCTGAATTGCCCCCCATCCCCCGTCATTACTTTTCACTGACATTCTTGTACCATAACCCCCCCCCTCACCCCTCCGCCCCAGCTGAACACCCAAATATCAGTAAGTTGAAATGAAATTCAACTTACCCGGCATGGATGATGTCACAGACCGAAAAAGACCCCCGAGTTCGTTCTCTCCCAGGTTGGATCCGGAAGTGCCACATACTGTTTGTCCATGGTTGCTCTCTCTCTTTCCACAAATGCACGCACACACATACACATACAAACACACAAGAAAAAAGAAGCTACAGGTGAATACAGATCATAAAAATAAATGTATAATTTATTATACATAAATTGACTGGTGTACACACACACACACACATGAAATTCAACTTACATGGGCATAGTAGCCCCGATCCAAAAAGATCCAGAGTTCCCTCCCAGGTTGTATACGGAAGCGCCACATACTGTTTGTCCACGGTTGCTCTCTCTCATTCCACAAATGCACGCACACACACACACTAGAAAAAAGAAGATACAGGTGAATACAGATCATAAAAATAAATGTATAATATAAATTGACTGGTGTACACACACACACATACATGAAATTCAACTTACATGGGCATAGTAGCCCCCCGATTGGAAAAGACCCCCCCCCCCCCGAGTTCGTTCCCTCCCCGGTTAGATCTGGAAGCACCAGAATAACATTTCAACTCCACGCACACACATATACATCGAGTGTGAAGCTCCACTACAACACCACAAAAACACAGACAACGACAACGACAATAACAATACATATTACAACTTTTGGGATGTTCAGGGGGGGGGGGGGGGGAGCAGCCACAAATATCAAAGTCTGTGGTCCTTCACACAAAAAATTATGGAATATCAATGGGTGTGTTGTCATCTTTCTTCCACTCTCCCCCTACCTCATCCACCCGACTCTTGTTCTTCGATTCCCGCCTTCTCCGACCGCGAGGACGTCCAGAACTCGGAGCAGGAGGAGCCACTTCCTCTTCTTCATCACTGGAACCTGCTGCCTATTCGTGTTTCATCATTGGAAGACTCAGGTCCGGTATCCTCTCCTTCATGACTGGAAGACTCTGCTCCTGTCACCTCATCTGCGTAATCGGGGTCGGTGACTGCATTCACATCTGGTCCTAGTAGTATATGTGGTAAAAAAATTTTTTTATTTTTTTGAAAATTTGAATTTGTTCAAAAAACCACAAGCCACTTTCAAATCTCAAAACTCAATGAAATATATATATTATAGCTAAACAGCTTACTCTATCTCAATATAGCTATAAATAAGTCCTTTCCACAACAGAAGCTTGCTATTTTTCAAGAGAAAGACAAAAGAAAGACAAGCTTACCTCGATCATCTTCTTGACTCCCCATTTTCAGTATCAGAGTTGACGGGGTCTGGTCCACCAACCCTGATACAGGGCCTCCTATAGCCCTAGATGCAGCATCAAGCAAGTCTAAAACTTGCACTGCATTGTAACTTGTAGACGCCATCTTCCAAATAATGACTTTGAAAAAAAAATTTTTGCATAGTTACAAGGGTCACACGACACGCTCACTTTTTTCCTATGATGTAATAAGCATTACCTAAGACTGTACGTAATAGGGAGGTTGTGGGTCTGGAGGATAGTGGAGTGGGCATGGCAGCAGCCACGCCCACCTGAACATTGAACATTTTTCATTTATTTAGTTTTCATGTATTTTGTCTTAATTGTATGCATTCTATATTTAGTTATTTCTATGTCATCCTTATTTGGTCGTGAGTCATGTGTTCAGTTGTTGATAGGTGTTGATTGTCAGTTCTCGTGACTGTAATCTTGTTGTGCGTGCTTGTGCCTGCATCGCAGCTCGAACTCTACGCTGCAATGCAGGAAGTGACTTCATCTTATGTCATGTTGTGGGCGTAGCCCCGTGTTACTATTTAAGCATTGTCTGTCAGTCCACGTGTTCAGTTATTCCATGTCCCAACTTGTGATAGACCTTTTATATAATTCTGTCAAGGGATTTGGGGTAACTCTGGTGGCGGCGGATACCTGCGTTGTCCCTCTGTGTGTGATTATATGAATAACTTGAGTCTGAGGGAAGCGCATCCCCCATTCGACCCACAATTGGCGGCAGCGGTGGTGCTTCACGTCATTCGAGTGATCTGGTGGTGCCTTTAGTCGTTGTCTGGATTCTTCCGTGCATACTTGACTCCTTGGAACTGTTGGACTGCCGAGTTAACATTCGGGCCTTCACGACATAGAGCCAATCATTTGTTCAGAAGTTTCACAGGGTTTTGATTGTGTGATATCTTTGGTTGCTGACGATTTTGTGATTCATTGTGTGTGCTGTTGTTTGTTTCTCTGTGTTCAGGTCACTGGTGCGGATGAGCCGGAGAGAGAGGAAAGACAGAGCTTGTAAACTGAAACATCAAGTGGACTCGGGCATTGAGAACGGGTCAGACAGTTCGTATAGTGTACTGACAAGTAAGGTGAGAGTCCAAAGGAGTAGTAAGGGTGCTGGGAAGTCTGGGGACGTGTCCCACTCGCTTAGTAGTGTTGATAGTGAGTCAGTTTGTAGTGAGAGTTCTTTAGTCGTGTCTAAGAAGCCTTTGGTCTTGACGAGACAACTGAGTGCTATTAGTGAGAACTCAGATATTGATATGGATGAGTATTCGAATGAGTCTAGATACTTGGAGGAAAATAGTTCTCCCAGAAGGTTGGGTAGTGTTCCTCAGGATGGTGTAGATTATGTTAACCCAGGTAGGGGTGATGAGAATAGTCAGAGTGTTGGGGACGGTGATTCAGACCTCATGAGGACGTTTGTGCGTTCTTTCACTGAGGTAATGAGAAATATGGGGCCCTCGGGTGGGGCCTCAGGTGTCAGTGTAGGGGGTGATTTGACCAGACAGATTGCTGCTCTTGCGCCTCACAAAGACGGTACTGACATTATGAAGTTTATCAAGAAGCTGGAGGCAGACCTTGCTGATCTAGGCTGCCCCAGAGCTCGTTACAAAACCGTCTTGCTGCAAAAGCTTCAGTCAAAAACCAGCATTGCTTGTGTTGCTTCTATAGATAGAGCAAATACGTCGTACGCTGAGCTGAAGGAGCTGCTTATAGAAGGGTTGGGCTCTAGCAAAACTGCATTGGGTATAAAACTGATTGAGGATTTTTCGTCTGCTACGAAATCTATGAATTCACTGGAGTCCTATGCTTACCTCAAGGGACTGGTAGATTCGGTCGACATGGCAACTGTGAACAAGACAGAGGTGCTGCTGTTTTTCACCAAGGCTATCTTCCGAGCCTCGCGTCCAGCTAGTCAGCGCATGCTGATGGATGCGCATGAGGTTGGGTCCTTCAAGGACCTCAACCGAGTAGCACTGTCCTTTCAAACGGCCGAACCAGAGACCCCTGTTGTGAGACAGAACCGCAGTCCTAATTATAGTACTGGGTTTAGAGGCATCAAGTGTTATGTATGTCACAGATTTGGGCATAGGGCCTATGACTGTCGTTTCAAATCTAACAATGAGCAGGGTGGTGGTGTTCCAAGAGTCGTGTGTTATTCTTGTAATGAGCCGGGACACAAGGTCCCTGAGTGTCCGTATAGAAACAGGACTAATGGTGGCAATAATAGCAAGTTTGAGAGTAAATTGGATAATAAGAAGGTGGATGTGAAGAAAGGGAGTCGCACCTACAATGCCAGCCTGGTAGCTGTCCAGGAGGGTGCATCCCATGTAAAGGGTTTGGTTAATGGGATGGATTGTCTCATTGTTCCCGACACGGGAGCTGAGATTACAATTGTTCCCGGGTGTTTGGTCTATGAAAACCAACTGTTGGATGAGAGAGTGAGAGTGAAGGGGTGGAATGGTATGACCAAGACACTCCAAACAGCAGAGGTGGATTTTGAATATGGAGGCAAGTCCTTCATGTCTGTTGTTGCTGTTGCCCATGAGGACGATTTGTGTCACAAAGTATTGTTTTCAGTCCCCATGGATGGCTCTATGGCGTCCCGCCTTCTTCTGGACGCTGCCTCGAGTGCTCCTCCCAGGGCACGAGGGGCAGGGCATCCCGATGATACCTCGGGCGTTCAGACATCACCCCAGGGTGATGCTGGCTCTGCTACTACCCCGCGGGAGGCTTGTAAGACCTCCCAGGGCTCTGGTAGCACCCAGAGAAGTGCATCCGTCAATGCCATTACTAGATCAATGAGAGAGAGTGTGAGAAAGAGTAACATTGCAAAAAGTGTTTCTGATGTCTCTGATGCCAATCCTGTGAGCTTCAATCGGGAGTGTGAGAGACTGGCTCGGATTGATACAGGTTTTGAGTTGAATGCTGGGAAGAAGAAGGATGGTGTTGCTTCGGTTGTTGATTGTGATGCTTCGGGTGCTGGGCTTGGTTTAGATTCTGAAGAAATTATGGATGATGTGCAGTTGAGCCAGGTCTCTCTTCCCGTTGTTGTCGATTCCGAGGATGTTGTTTCTGATATTGTTTGTCCCAGTGCATGTGAAAACTCTGGTGTTGATTCTGTTGTGTCTGATATTAAATGTGATGATTCTTTGACCCACATCAGGTTCCTAGCTGACAAGTCCATGAATGGCTACTCGTGGTCGGACAATGGTCTCCTTGTCCACAAGTCTATGGATGAGGCAGGGAATGAGTGTGTTAAGTTAGTTCTCCCACAGTCTAAGCGTGCCAAAGCTCTGAGACTGGCACATGATAACACTGCTCACATCGGTGTTCGTGGGATGAGGCGTATATTGGGTTCCAGGTTTGTATGGCCTGGCATCCATGGAGATATAGTGAAATATGTCAAAAGTTGTGATGTTTGTCTAAGGTTAAATCGGTCGGGGAATAAGAAAGCCCTAATGGTCGAGCGGAAAATTTTGAGTGTGCCGTTCGAGTCTGTGGCCGTTGACCTCGTTGGCCCCCTCCCTAAAGGGAGGCGTGGTGCCAAATATTTGTTCACTTATGTGTGCATGGCGTGCAGGTGGCCAGACGCAGTTCCCATGAGGACAGCGTCGGCTGAGGAAGCAGCTCAGTCCTTTATGCAGATCATCTCTAGGACTGGCATCCCACTTAGGGTCCTGTCAGACCGTGGGACGATCTTCCTGTCCAAACTTATGTCTAACTTGTTTTCCATGCTGGCTATCGATTCTGTTAAGACTTCCCCATACAGACCCCAATCGAACGGTGTTGTAGAGCGGCTCCACGGGACCCTGAAGCCGATGTTGGCTAAGGCCCTGGACGCTGGTTTCGATTGGGTCGAGTTTCTCCCGTTGGCTCTGTTCGCCATCAGGCAGATACCCAACCGGGACGTTGGATTTTCCCCTCACAGATTAGTGTTCGGGAGGGAAGTAGCTGGTCCCCTAGATCTGCTGTATCATGGGTGGAAAGATAATGTGTTTGAAGGATTGGATGTGGAAGAGTGGCTTGTTAAATTGCATGACCAACTTAGTACCCTGCATGACGTGGCCTGTGCCACCGAAGCCAAACAGAGTGATGGCCGTGCGTGTACTTACAACAAGGGGAAAAGTGATCGTTGTGTCAATGTAGGTGATAAAGTTTTGTTGAGAGTTCCGGGCCTCCATGCTGCCCTCCAGGCTTCATGGGAAGGGCCTTATGATGTCATGGAGAAAGTCTCCCGAGTGACCTTTAAGGTTGCGAAAGGAGAGGGGCATCCTGTGAGGATTGCCCATGTTAACAATCTGAAAGATTATGTCGCCAGACCTTTGCATGTCTGTGCCGTGACCCTAGTAGCTGAAGATAAGGGCATTGAGGAATCCTTGTTGAGTGGCTCTCCGTTATTGTCACCGGACAAGTGTCCTGGTTACAATGCGAAAGAACTGGGGACTGTGTTGAGAGATTTGTCTGACCACTTTAGTGAGTCCCCTGGTCTGTGTTCGAATGCAATGTGTAAAATAGTGTTGTCTGAGCACGCTGTTCCTGTCTCTCAGCAAGGTAGGAACATACCAGTGGGTATAGAGAAGGCTGTGTCGGATGAGATTGACAAACTAGTAAAGGAGGGTATTATCGTCAAATCTAACTCTTTGTGGTCTTCCCCGTTAGTACCGGTTAGGAAGAAAGATGGTTCGGTTAGGCTGTGTGTGGACTTCCGCCAGCTGAACCTGGTGACCCCCCTGGTTAGATATTGGGTCCCCTCTTTGGACGAAATCCTCCTGAGAGTGGGTAACTGTACTTGTTTGACTACTCTGGACCTCACTGCAGGTTTTCATCAAATAGAGATGGATCCAGAGTCCAGTGAACTGACGACCTTTGTATGTCCCTTGGGCAAGTATCGTTATGTTCGAATGCCCTTCGGGCTGAAAAATGCTCCGGCTGTTTTTCAAGCGGCTGTTGAGTGTGTCCTTGAACCTGTAAAGAGTGTTTGCTGCAACTATATAGATGACGTAGTCATTTTTAGTCGTAATTGGAAGAGTCATTTGATGGATATTAAGAGTGTAATTGAGTGCTTGGGTGTAGCTGGTTTAAAAATAAAGAAGAGGAAATGTGTGTTTGGGAGGCGTTACTTGACATATTTGGGCCATAGGATTGGGGGTGGAGGCATGTCTATCCCGGAGAGTCGAGTGAAAGCATTACAAGAGTTTGTTAGGCCGAGAACCAAGAGAGATATGCGTGCCTTCCTAGGGGCGATGTCTTACTATAGACGCTTTATCAAAGGCTTTGGTAATTTATCTTCTCGTCTGACTCCTGCAACCTCTCTCCGGGCTCCACATCTGGTGACTTGGACTGGAGAGATGGGCTCTGCGTTCCGTGAGTTGCAGTCTTTGTTATGTGGCCATGTGATGTTATATACTCCTAGCCCTGATGATGAATTGAAACTGTATACTGACGCCTCTGGCGATGGGATTGGCGCATGCCTACACTGTGTTCGTGATGGTGAGGAATTGCCTATTGCGTTCTTCAGCAGACAACTTAGGCCTGCCGAGAAAAACTACACTATCTCGGAATTGGAGAGTCTGGCCATTGTGGCAGCCATCAGACATTTTGAGCGACTTGTGCATGCCAAGCCTCTGGAAGTCATCACTGACCACAAGGCTTGTTTGGCTTTGCTGACAGGGAAGGGTTTGAACAAACGGCTCCTGCGATTCGCCCTTGCCCTTCAAGATAGACCTATCGTGTTGACATATAGACCGGGATCTCAACATGGGAATGCGGACGGATTCTCGAGACAGTCCTGGAATGAAGAAGATATCAAGAAGACGGATCCAGACCCTGGGTTATCAGCTCGTCCCATGGCTCCGAGCTTAACGGGGGGAGCTGTGGGTCTGGAGGATAGTGGAGTGGGCATGGCAGCAGCCACGCCCACCTGAACATTGAACATTTTTCATTTATTTAGTTTTCATGTATTTTGTCTTAATTGTATGCATTCTATATTTAGTTATTTCTATGTCATCCTTATTTGGTCGTGAGTCATGTGTTCAGTTGTTGATAGGTGTTGATTGTCAGTTCTCGTGACTGTAATCTTGTTGTGCGTGCTTGTGCCTGCATCGCAGCTCGAACTCTACGCTGCAATGCAGGAAGTGACTTCATCTTATGTCATGTTGTGGGCGTAGCCCCGTGTTACTATTTAAGCATTGTCTGTCAGTCCACGTGTTCAGTTATTCCATGTCCCAACTTGTGATAGACCTTTTATATAATTCTGTCAAGGGATTTGGGGTAACTCTGGTGGCGGCGGATACCTGCGTTGTCCCTCTGTGTGTGATTATATGAATAACTTGAGTCTGAGGGAAGCGCATCCCCCATTCGACCCACAGAGGTCCCCAGTTGAACTGGCAATTTTATAAAAAATGGAGAAGACAGTAAGTCAAACCGCAAAGTCTTGGTCGGTAAAGAAGCGGTTGTTTCAATGTGTTATGGAAGGCTACTGAGCTCAAGCAATTTTTCGCTGCTTCTACAAAGCTCTGGAGATGACTGGATCCATAAATGAAGCTGCTGTGAAGAAGGTAACTTTTTTTTAAATTCGACGGGATGTTTTGTTTTTTTTGCCCCGGCAAAAAAACAACATCCTGTTCTACTGCTGTGGGAAGGCAGCTGGATTTTGGTGTTAATATTAAGCAGCTGCATTATTTTATTCTGTAATAGCTATCACCTTGGAATGAATTAGGCTAATGAAGTAGGTATCTACTCAAAGCAAATAAAATCATTCATGTAGGGAGAGCAAGTATATGACTTACATACCAAAATACATGTCACCATTTGCATCCCAAAACTTGGTGTGATACCCATACCTTTTGTTATAGTATGTTTTACATACCAAAAAAATGAATGATTTTTACTATATTTTAGTATAATATTTCATTTTGTCTTTGGAGTGCTTCAACCAAGTAACCCTGTGCAACAGTAATTGTTACGTAAATAAATATACTAATATTAAGTTAGGTCAAAATATCTGTGTATCCCTTATTAATAAAAACTGTGTTCAAATTATTATTGTCAGAATCTTACATATCCAGTTCCTGATGACTTTAGGAAAGGATACTTGTTAATTATTTGCTGTCCAATATGGGTATATTCGTCTTTGGTTGGATAGCTTTTAAAATAAAACACTGCTGCAGCGACGTTGCCAATGAACTTCGTCTTAGGGGATTTGTATCAAATGAAATATCAATACCAATCTACATTAGACACATTTCCTTTTATTAGCCGAAGACAAACAGATGGGAGGGACAATACACACTTGTTTATACTACAGTGTCTTAAAGATTTACCTTGACAGTATCCTTGCCTGCTTCAATATTATCCGGATCCATACTTGCTGACGGTAACTATGCAATAACGATGTGTTTTTATGTTAAATTTTTATTTACAATCCACTATTTTAACGAATTGAAATGAGAGATTTATTCAAGTTATTACACGCTAGCAATGAAACATTCAAATAGCCCAAGAACAAACCAAACATAAATAAGACTCTGTATATAAAGTATTATATAAGTTATTTTCAAGGTAAAATAGTGATGAGTGAACTTGATTACAATCAATGAATGTAGACTACACAACAAAAATTTTGTTTCAATTTGTGTTGATACTTGTACATATGTGTGAAGACATAAATATTGTACAAAGCTTTGGGATCATCTTGGGTGACAGAGGAACCATACCATGCATGTTTGAATGGCTTGTGGCTGACCTCACCACTTAACCTATAGACTTAGTGATAAGACAAACCACACTTGCCTCAGGAGGGTTGAAGGGACCTCACTACTTACAACAACTTCACCTGTATTTTGAATTGCTTAGATGGACACAAAACAACTTAGCTAATGATTTTATAAATTCAACCCTAAACTATATAACAGAACCTCTAAGGAGCTTACATCCAGAGATTCAATACTAATTAATGAGTCAGGGGGTGGGTGATGAGGGAAAGTAGGTATCATTAAATTGAATGTCATTCTCATAATCAACATAGCTATTATTGGATCTTATTCTTTAGTTATGTGCAATTGCTTTTTAGCACACAGTAAGTAGTTGTTCATGGGTTTAGGTTGGCACTTAGCTTTATAGCAAGTGATCAGTTCATGTGTAGCACTGACCTAATATTTTTAAAGTAACTTACCAAGATGACATAGTGCTAACACTGTGCGAGTACTACGTGCATGCACAGTGTTAGTACTATGTGTGTGCACTAATTACATGGTCTGCATATGCTCAAGAGAATGTATAAACATAACAACTTCCAACAGGTTGTAACTTTAAAAAAATAAAAATATGAATAAAATATGCTAATTACATGGTCCCTCGGCAGTTTTCTCATTTCATTCTAGTCCACTGAACATATCCAACCCTAAAATATGATAATTACATGGTCTCCCGGCAGTTAACTCGTTTCATTTTAGTTCACTGAACATGTCCAACCACAAAATATGCTAATTACATGGTCCCGCGGCAGTTTTCTCGTTTCATTCTAGTCCACTGAACATGTCCAACCCTAAAATATGATAATTACATGGTCTCCCGGCAGTTTTCTCGCTTCATTTTAGTTCACTGAACATATCCAATCCTAAAACATGCTAATTACATGGTCCCCCGGCAGTTTTCTCGTTTCATTCTAGTCCCAACTGAACATGTCCACCATAAAATATGCTAAGTCCATTGTCCCCCCGCGGCAGTTTTCTTCTCGCTTCATTTTATTTCATTTCACTGAACATGTCCAAATCCTAAAACATACTAATTACATGATCCCCCGGCAGTTTTCCTCGTTCATTCTAGTCCCCTGAACATGTCCAACCACAAAATATGCTAATTACATGGTCTCCCGGCAGTTTTCTCGCTTCATTTTAGACCACTGAACATGTCCAACCCTAAAACATGCTAATTACATGGTCCCCCGACAGTTTTCTGATTTCATTCTAGTCCACTGAACATGTCCAACCCTAAAATATGCTGATTACATGGTCCCCCGGCAGTTTTCTGATTTCATTCTAGTCCACTGAACATGTCCAACCACAAAATTTGCTAATTACATGGTCCCCCCCCCCCGGCATTTTTTCCTCTTGTCATTCTAGTCCACTGAACATGTCCAACCATACATATGCTAATTACATGTTCCCCCCCGGCCGTTTTCCCTCGTTTCATTCTAAGTCCTCTGAAATGTCCAAACCACACAATATGATAATTACATGGTCCCCCCAGCAGTTTTCTTCTCGCTTCAATTCTAGTCCACTTAACATGCCCAATGCCCACCACAAAATAGATAATTCTTGGTCCCCCAGCAGGTTTTCCTTTTCATTCTAGTCCCTCAACTGTCCGACCATAAATAAATGCTAATTTACACATGGTCCCCCGGCAGTTTTCTCGTTTCATTCTAATCCACTGAACATGCCCAACCACAAAATATGATAATTACATGGTCCCCCAGCAGTTTTCTCGTTTCATTCTAGTCCACTGAACATGTCCGACCATAAAATTTGCTAATTACATGGTCCCCCGGCAGTTTTCTCGTTTCATTCTAATCCACTGAACATGCCCAACCACAAAATATGATAATTACATGGTCCCCCGGCAGTTTTCTCGCTTCATTCTAGTCCACTCAACATGTCCAACCACAAAATCCACGGCAGTTTTCTTGTTTCATTCTAGTCCACTGAACATGTCCAACCCTAAAACATGATAATTACATGGTCTCCCGGAAGTTTTCTCGTTTCATTTTAGTTCACTGAACATGTCCAACCACAAAATATGCTAATTACATGGTCCCCCGGCAGTTTTCTCACTTCATTTTAGTTCAATGAACAAGTCCAACCCTAAAACATGCTAATTACATGGTCCCCCGGCAGTTTTCTCGTTTCATTTTAGTTCACTGAACATGTCCAACCACAAAATATGCTAATTACATGGTCCCCCGGCAGTTTTCTCACTTCATTTTAGTTCAATGAACTAGTCCAACCCTAAAACATGCTAATTACATGGTCCCCCGGCAGTTTTCTCGTTACATTCTAGTCCATTGAACATGTCCAACCATAAAATATGATAATTACATGGTCTCCTGGCAGTTTTCTCGTTTCATTTTAGTTCACTGAACATGTCCAACCACAAAATATGCTAATTACATGGTCCCCCGGCAGTTTTCTCGCTTCATTTTAGTTCACTGAACATGTCCAATCCTAAAACATGCTAATTACATGGTCCCCCGGCAATTTTCTCGTTTCATTCTAGTCCACTGAACATGTCCAACCATAAAATATGCTAATTACATGGTCCCCCAGCCGTTTTCTCGTTTCATTCTAGTCCACTGAACATGTCCAACCATAAAATATGCTAATTACATGGTCCCCCAGCCGTTTTCTCGTTTCATTCTAGTCCACTGAACATGTCCAACCACAAAATCCACGGCAGTTTTCTCATTTCATTCTAGTCCACTGAACAGGTCCAACCCTAAAATATGATAATTACATGGTCTCCCGGCAGTTTTCTCGTTTCATTTTAGTTCACTGAACATGTCCAACCACAAAATATGCTAATTACATGGTCCCCCGGCAGTTTTCTCGTTTCATTCTAGTCCACTGAACATGTCCAACCCTAAAATATGATAATTACATGGTCTCCCGGCAGTTTTCTCGTTTCATTTTAGTTCACTGAACATGTCCAACCACAAAATAATATGCTATTTACATGGTCCCCCGGCAGTTTTATCGCTTCATTTTAGTTCACTGAACATGTCCAACCACAAAATATGCTAATTACATGGTCCCCCGGCAGTTTTCTCGCTTCATTTTAGTTCACTGAACATGTCCAACCCTAAAGCATGCTAATTACATGGTCCCCCGGCAGTTTTCTCGTTTCATTCTAGTCCACCACTGAACATGTCCGACCATAAAATATGCTAATTACATGGTCCCCCGGCAGTTTTCTCGTTTCATTCTAGTCCACTGAACATGTCCAACCCTAAAGTATGATAATTACATGGTCCCCCGGCAGTTTCTCTTTCATTTTAGTCCACTGAACATGTCCAACCACAAAATATGCTAATTACATGGTCCCCCGGCAATTTTCTCGCTTAATTTTAGTCCACTGAACATGTCTAACCACAAAATATGCTAATTACATGGTCCCCCGGCAGTTTTCTCGCTTCATTTTAGTCCACTGAACATGTCCAACCCTAAAACATGCTAATTACATGTTCCCCCGGCAGTTTTCTCGTTTCATTCTACACCACTGAACATGTCCAACCACAAAATATGATAATTACATGGTCCCCCGGCAGTTTTCTCGTTTCGTTTTAGTTTACTGAACATGTCCAACCACAAAATATGATAATTACAGGTCCCCCGGCAGTTTTCTCGTTTCATTCTACACCACTGAACATGTCCAACCACAAAATATGATAATTACATGGTCCCCAGGCAGTTTTCTCGTTTCATTCTGGTCCACTGAACATGTCCAACCACAAAATTTGCTAATTACATGGTCTCCCGGCAGTTTTTCTCGTTTCATATTAGTCCACTGAACATGTCCAACCCTAAAATAAGATAATTACATGGTCCCCCGGCAGTTTTCTCGTTTCGTTTTAGTCCACTGAAAATGTTCAACCACAAAATATGCTAATTGCATGGTCCCCCGGCAGTTTTCTCGTTTCATTTTAGTCCACTGAACATGTCCAACCCTAAAATATGATAATTACATGGTCTCCCGGCAATTTTCTCGTTTCATTTTAGTCCACTGAACATGTCCAACCATAAAATATGCTAATTACATGGTCCCCCGGCAGTTTTCTCGCTTCATTTTAGTTCACTGAACATATCCAATCCTAAAACATGCTAATTACATGGTCCTCCGGCAGTTTTCTCGTTTCATTCTAGTCCACTGAACATGTCCAACCCTAAAATATGATAATTACATGGTCCTCCGGCAGTTTTCTCGTTTTATTCTAGTCCACTGAACATGTCCAACAACATAATATGCTAATTACATGGTCCCCCGGCAGTTTTCTCGTTTCATTCTAGTCCACTGAACATGTCCAACAACAAAATATGCTTATAACATGGTCCCCCGTCAGTTTTCTCGTTTCATTTTAGTCCACTGAACATGTCCAACCCTAAAGTATGATAATTACATGGTCCCCCGGCAGTTTTCTCGCTTAATTTTAGTCCACTGAACATGTCTAACCACAAAATATGCTAATTACATGGTCCCCCGGCAGTTTTCTCGCTTCATTTTAGTCCACTGAACATGTCCAACCCTAAAACATGCTAATTACATGGTCCCCCGGCAGTTTTCTCGTTTCATTCTACACCACTGAACATGTCCAACCACAAAATATGATAATTACATGGTCTCCCGGCAGTTTTCTCGTTTCGTTTTAGTCCACTGAACATGT
>WLWD01005137.1_pt1 | contig 22173 bp, 7 predicted proteins | sample 6712731 | NCBI WGS metagenome assembly WLWD01 (sample SAMN12718690, study PRJNA576275) | sponge metagenome | isolation source: marine sponge | host: Mycale hentscheli | place: New Zealand: South Island, Marlborough, Capsize Point | collected 2014-11-01
TCCCTAATATGGCTTGGCTGTAGATGGTCTGGCTATAAAATCAGAAGTTTTATAGTTCATGCACTACCTATTTATAGATTCCGATAAGTCTGAGCATCCAACTGTTTAGAAGACATACGTTCTATCTTCAAGTGGAAGCTAGTGGTGACATCCTTTGGTAATAATTTATTCATTGGCAGTGCTTAGTTCTTATATCTTGTGATAAGCTTGCATGTCCAACAAAGTTTCTTTCCATAGCTTTTGCAAGACATTCCCAAGTTTTATCTTTGTCAGACGTGAGCCAACTTTCTAATATTTTCATGCAGTGATCACCTGCATCTCCCGGATCTTTCTTTATAGCATCCAATGTCCCAGATGAAAGTTTTAATGCCAGTCCAATCTGGCACCATTTAGACCGTGCCTCCCAGATCTCTTCAAGTACGTCACCCAAATCTTCAATACTCAACTCAGAGAGAGCAGTGTCATACATCACATCTATATAGTAATAAAGGAGACATAATCTTCACACTACTAATAGCTTGATGCTATGGAAATTGACATTTTGCTGTAGTACTGCTTATTTAATATTCAAAAGGAAAATGCTCTAGCCTTGATTATATGAAACAATCAGTATCATATAATATATAGCAATCATTAGAATGAATTTTACTCATGTCACATAAATTCTTAAATATAGCACACAATATTATTTACTGATATACTCGATGCTTCCTCAGAGCTGGGTGACACAACTTTTTCTTTTCTTTTGTTGTTGTTGAAAATTTACTAAGGTCACTGATGCAACCAAAATAATTACTGCTTAAAATGATTTTAATTATATAAAAAAATGTTTTTGTAAATGTGTGAATATGCATGTGTGTGTGTGTTGTAAAGTTAATCAGCCAGTTAAACTCACACACAAAGTATAACCCGCACAATCCACCAATGTTCAGAAAGAATCATTCAATTTGCTTTCTTGCATCTTTTAATACGTTACACTACACAGGCTCACTCTGTTTTTATTGTTCTCTCTATTTCCATCAAGCCTGTCTTATCACCACATATAAATTCATGACTCTAGTCTTAGCCCTTTGCATTGTGTTCCCATATTAATTATTGAATGTGGCAATGTAATTATATAAAAAATTACTGGTACCAATTGCAGGGGAGTAGGAAGTCAAGTCGTACTAGTGCAGTCATTATAACCACATCCACCTAACCACACTCACTCATTTATTTAATGAGTTTTATTACTAGAAAAGACAATACAGTGATACAGGCGGCTCCTTCCCTTATGGAGAGAACAGGAAGGAAGAGGAAGTTCATCAGGATGGACTATGAACGTTTACGTGTCGTGTGCAATACGTTATGTGCCGTGTGCATCAGTAGAGTGTTTGCTGTGTGCGTGTCTGATTGGCTGGAGACGGACCAATAGGATACGTACACAGGTAGATAGCTAGATCATATATAGTTGGTTTGTGTGAACCTTGAGTTCAGTTATAGCAGTTTAGTTCTAGTTCAGTTCTGTATCACGTCAGTTTGTATCTTCATTTAAGAATTGATTTTAAATAGTTAATTTCTTGAGTGCTGGGGAAAGTTTACTTACTTACTGAAGGGAGCTGCTAAACTCTGGTGGCAGCGGACCTTGCAGACTCTAGGGGAAGCTTTAATCAGTATCCGTACCTTGGGCGTCCATAATAACCACATCCACCTAACCACACTCACTCATTTATTTAATGAGTTTTATTACTAGAAAAGACAATACAGTGATTTTTCTATCAAATGAACCAAATAGTTTAAGTCTATGCTCTGCGTATAATGAATTCAAAAGCCACTGCAATCACACCAAACAATTCAGATACAAGCCATCATATATTATTACAAAGCAAATGGTTTTTATAACAATCAGTACGTTCTTGTCAAATAAATAATGTTAAATTATTAGTATGTATAGTGTATATATTGTATAGCTAATATAGCTATTTGGACGAATAAAGTAAACGACACAATGATAAAAAAACAAAAAAACAAAAAAACAACAACTGAATCCACTATAATCAGAACTTGACCGCTCGATTTCGACTGCCGAAGTTAAACAACAACCAGGGCTTCATACGGCATTGTTTTTCTGGGGGGGGGGGGAGAACTTTTTATTCCTAACCAGGATAGCGTATGGCTAAATAGGCCACAGAGAGGGGAGGGTGCAGGTCCTCAAATTTGAGTAGGGGGGAGGAGGGAGGGGGGAGTAATGCTAATATGAGCTGCTTTGTCCACTGTTACACTTCAGAGGTATACAGGGATTTTTTCAGAAACATCCTTCCAGTTAGAACAGCTTCAGCTGAATGATCTTTCAGCTACATATGAAGCTCATTAAACCCGTATACCAACTTATACTGACTAAACCTTGGTCGGCTCCTAAGAATTGCCATTGAGGTCCGGAGCTTAGTCTGTAAAACTTTGAAGTTCTAGAGATTTTTTCAAACAAAAAATAAAGCCGCCTTGTGCTTCTGATTCACATTTGTTAATAATAGAATTTTTTCTTATTTACCATTTATAATTCAAATTAAAATTCCCCCCCCCCCCCCCCCCCCGTGTTAAAAAATTGGTGCAGCCATGGTCGCACGGCCGCATCCATTTTAACGGCCCCGAATTGATTAGGTCAGTATCCACTAATCTTACACAATTTTAAACAATATTCACACAAAATTTAAGCAACACATTGAATTACCTTGGCAATGGCGTTTTAGAGGTGGTACTCGAATATTTTCTTCAATGCCTTGATCTAAGCCGCACAGACATTACAGTTTAGATAAAAAATTGCCCAAACTACAATAAATTTATACCTCGTCTTTTTCGCTTAATAGAAGATAAATTATGAACATCACCACAGGGTCCACCTAATAAATAAACAAGTGAATAAAATAATTATTAAAAAGCAAAATGAACCATAAGCTAAACAGCAATGCTATTTAGCAAGTAGTAGATTTATAACTATGCAATTCCTTGAAAAAGTATTAATATTATAATCTGTCCAAGTTGAGTTGCAAACACAAATTGGAAAAGAGAGAAATGCTCTTCCAAAATAAAAAACTAATTAAATTGCATAACTGTAGCAGCTATGACATGTAAAAATGTCAACACGTTCAAGTGAAAAGGGGAACTTGAGTGGCCATGAATCAGGCTATCCTCACTGTCCACAGATAGATGGAATCTGTTGTAAATAGATACTATGTGCAGGCTGACCTATGCTCTACCCATACAGGTCCCAGAGAAGAACAGATCACATTTACCTCAACCTAGGGCTAATCGTTGGTGCCCCGAGTGTAGCAGACAAATCCCCATTAGCTGAATCATCATTGTTTTACTTGGTAGCTTAACAATTACTATTGTGTGCAGAGCTAACCTCGCCTCAAACAATCACACTATCCCAGCTAACCCCACTATTTTTGAGTGGACAAAAGTAAGACTTCTTAGACTATTTCCACTTCTAATTCTATCTTCATAATACTAGCTAAAAAATATCAGCTTTTCCCATCTCTTCAGCAGTTATGGGAAATTGACACATTGAATCACATACTCACTCCTGATGACGAGTCTGCCCTTCACCAGTTTTTGCCTGATATCAGTAAAATACTCGAGAAATTTCTTTACAGAGGCAGGACAAAGATCTCCACAGGTTCTGTTTATGAAATAAACCAGGACAAGTCAAGCATTAAAAATGCTTAACCTTTGGTATCAAATCATCTCCTTTCCTATTTCGTTGATGACTTTTTATCGGGTATCTCCATTATTGATGCAGATCAACCGCATCAAGAATTTGTCAACTTCTCAAGTAAGCTGGGATGACACTCAGAAAGTAGCGAAGCAATTCCTCTTCATTCCTTGCTACAATCTCTGAGGATTTGAAGGAACTAGCTGATTTCAACTTACTGTCTCCATTGTCCTTATTGCAACATTGGGTATGTACTGTAAGTACATCATGATAAGTTCCATGTTACAGTCCCATAGATATGTCAGTGTACCAGTTATGAAATACTATAGCCTTTGTTTTAGCACAGGTATTTCACATGCTGAGTTTGTTACCACCTTCCATAGCCTAAAATAATACTTCAAGATGCTTGGAAGCTTCAGCTTTCATGGAAAGAGCAAGAGCTTGACCCCATGTAACAGAAGTGGCAGCAGTGGGCCTCAAGTATATTTTTATTCTTCTTACATCACGTGCCGAGGAGAGTTACTCTATCATGAGTACCAGTCTTATTCCAGTCTTTGCATGGAATTTCATATGCCTCGATGACTGCACATTAGGGCCATTCTCTATCTCAGATTCATTCATAAAGGTTCTACTGTTACCATCACCTTGGTCACTTCCAAAACCAAGTGGCTTCACTCCAATCAATTACCCTACCCAGGCTAGAGTTGGCTGCTGCAAATCCACTGGCTATATAAGCTATTGTTCTTGGTCTCTGAGAACTTGTCTATTCCTATTTATCATCAGGTAATTGCATGGACAGACTCAGCTCTAGCCTTGTTTAGGCAGTATCTCATCGGGTTTGTACTATCCAACCAAATTGTTCCTGCAAATCAGTGGCGTCTTGTGCCGACAGCAAATCTTGTTGATCTCCTCAGTCAGGAAATGAATCCTCCTGAGAAACCTTTGTGGGTGATTAAAATGCCACCACAATGGCCTGTCCCTGAGTTCACCATACCCAAGGACTTACCGGAGCTTAAAAATTCACCTGATTGCTAAAGTGTTATCTCCAGACGCATTATTCTTCTTTCCATAGCCTACTCAATTATTGTTGTATATTCCTCCACAACAGTCGACATCAAAATGAAAGAAATCTCAAGTTTAATCAATACAAAAGAAGTGCGATCAACAAAATTTTTCCGTTCAGACCTCCCAGCAAGACACACATTCTGATGTCCTCGGTACCTTTAGTTTTAATATCCTGTGTCCCCCCTAAACTCCTTAATCTCTAATTATTCTTTCACTCAAGTCTCCTTTAACCTAACTATTTCTCTCAACTTTTCATGACACTTGCAATCATCCCAGCTACTCTTTTATCTACAGTGGTGGAGACCTATGGCATCATCAGAATTAGGAATTACATGAAGTTGCTCAGCCAAAGTTGCTCTATTTGTCAGGAAGCATATACTAAACCACTAAACTAGAGAATGGGAAATGTTGCAACCTGTTGAATTACTCTGCTGCTCTGTCCATAGAACAGGCATGGTCTTCACTGGGCCCTTTTTCTTTCGTCAGGCCATACCAGGAGATTGGCCATACATTATGTATAATCTGTTTATATGTCTTACCAGAAAAGCAGTTCACTTGGAAGTTTGTGCTGATTTATCATTATGGCAGCACTTCACTGATTCTGTTAGATGTGGCTCACTATCTCATTGGTATTCTGTTCATGGAAGCAATTTTGTGGGAGCCAAGAATGAAGTCGCTGAGTTTGAGCAACTTCTCAACAAAAGATCAATCCAGAATGCCTTTTCCACAAACTCCTCACTGCATACTTTGGAGGGCTTTAGGAAGTGGCTATAATAGTCATAAAGGCATTACTCGATAAACTAATCTCTCCTCATCTGCTGGAATTTTAAGAACACATCATAGTATTGGCTAAAGCAACTCTCAAATCTTGAACACTTGCTCCAGTTAACTCAACAGATTTTGAAGATTCTGTAGTCCTCACCTCTGGTCAATTTCTACTTGGTAGATCAGCATAAAGCATCCCCCCAATCATAAGTAGACACCATTACACTTCACTCACTTCATTTTCTTACATCATGTCGATTGATTCAATATCTAAGTCAAGTTGTACCAAGCAATACTCCCTGCCATCGGCATGTCAGAGAATTAGAGTCTGCATTACATATCCTGCCATTTACTGATTAGGACAAACAAGCCATTCTCAATTTAACTCCATACATGAGGGTGAGACTCACAACCCCACAATCCTCTTCATATGTAGTAGGGAAGATAGATATTAAAGTAATGAAAGTAACAAGGAGAATATTTTGTGTACTTTTAGATATTACATAACTTTATATTTGTAACCACTGGAGCAGGAAAGCAACATTCAAATATACAACAAGAAACTCAGCCTCCGTAAGCAGTTTTTTGGTCATGTTAAGAAAACTATGGAGGAAAATTTCTATCTATTCATACATACAGGTTTTGGGACAACAAGATTGTAGCATGAAAGGAAGTTAATGATTGGAACCACACTGGAAAATATTTTGGAAAAATATATGTTTAAAGTTACGAAATCGGTCAGCATATACTTAGGGGATAATACTGATATATGTAATAGAGCTAACTTATGCTTCCATTTGATACTTGATAACAACTTAATTTTTTTGATTTAAAAAAATTCTGATCATAGGTAATCAGACGTAGTTTGGTAATTATACCAGAGAAAGGGTTTACAGGAATCATGACTATTACCCTGGAATTCACATACATAATACTCCAAAAATTATAATATAATTACGTAAAACTAAATTAAATAAAAATAAAATATTAAGCAATGAATAAATTATTGAATGAATAGATTAACTTTGTAAATGCTGCATCTCAAGTATCTATCATAAAGTACTGTTCAAATAAGCATAATAATTACTAAAGTAACCATAGGCTATAACAATTAAAAGGCATAAAGCCATAAATCTAATTACTAGAGTGATACAGCCCTGTACAGGAACATTCAAACAAATACCTAACATAAATATCAAAGATGGACATTAAATAACCTGAGCAGTGGCGTTTTGACGGTGGTTTTCGAAAAACGTTTTCTGGTACTTGATCTATATAACATGAAATCGATTAAAAAAATTTTTCTGACCAACACTAAAATAAGAGTCTACCTTGGATCTTTCGTTTAAATCGTTGTAAGTGATGAGTATTACCATGAGCTTCACCTAAGAACATAACAATTAAAATACGTCAAAGTGAGGCGCACAAACTGATAACTATATTATAATTGGCAAGCAAGTGTGGCAAATAAAACACTCTCAGGAATGTACAAATTCAAGCCCTTTTATTATACAAACCCATCTATATAATAACATGCTCGTGTGTCAGTAACGATGACAAAGATGGTGCATGTATTCACCTATAGTAGCTAACCATAATCCTTCACAATTCATGGCACAACAAAGGCAGAGAAGCAGGAGAACGCAAAGGTCAAGATAAATAGAAGCAGGTGAGATAAGGCTGACTGGTGTAACCACTTCAGTGAAGAAGTGAATGTAAATGTACAGAAAGGATAAAGATACTGGGAGCAGGAGAGATAGACAAATGAGGAGCAACAATATGATATGTAGCAGGTATTCATACTGGACTTTTCGCTAGGGGGGGGGGGGAGATTTTGTAGAGTCACAAAAACCATTTAACCACATGAAAATTGTGATATTACTACGAAATCGACTGTCATAAAAATTTCAGCCAGGGAGAAAAATTTAGGCGGGGAAACTAAATTTGGGGGGAGGGGGGGATTTAGGGCTCCCATAGTCTGTATTGAAATCCTGTGTAGTTGTTGGATATTTTTCTCATTGGTTAATTTTTTATGATTTTTTATAACTTGACCATCATTTGTCCCAAAAAAATAATCGAAGAAAGGTTAAGAAAATAATTGAGATCATATTTATTATTATGAGCAAGCAGCTTACTGTGACTCTAGCCAACATACAACTATTTTGTTCACACACAATTTATTTACCTAGAGGGTGCCGTCACACTCTTTGAGTGCACAAATAGGCTACTATTCCTAGGGTGTGTTCAATTTATTTCTGATTTTGCTCGAATTATTTTTTCTGCAGGCCAGCAATACAACTAAGAGAAATCACCAACAACAAAAAAAGATAAAAGACTGGAGATCTTTCACATTCCAAGGAACAGCCCCATCATCATTTAGACTTCACGTAGTACCTTTTGGCTATGGCAAGTTAATAAGCTAAGCGATTTTTTGTAAACTAATATCAAAAACTATTATTCAGATATTTTGGTGGACCATCTGGTTATTATCCAGATAATTAGCTATTACAGACTGCCTACAGAGTTTGCATAAAATCTGTCATAGCCTAGCCTTTTAAACTAATTCCTGTGGCTTTTACCTGAAAAGCTATCAAACAAGTCAAGGCAAGCTGCTAAAATACCTGCTGGGGAGTGTGGGGAGCCCCAATATACTAACACACATAATTACTGCAACCAAATTTACACGAGCCACCAACCCCAATTACGATCTGCAGGATATTCGGACAATTAAAATCATAATCGAATCATTTCAGCTCTAAATAACAATTACGACAAAATTTTCTTTTTATTCACCATAGCACATGAACTATTGTCTATTATTTTTGTAAAATACTGTAGTACTAGAAGAAATCTCTAGTAAGCATACAGCTGCATTTATACAGTTAAAAATGCCATTCTTATGCTACTGAATACAACTACAAGTCAGAAATTCTGATTTTCAATTGAATATACCTAACAATTTTGCTTGCTACATATATTACTCCTCCTAACTTACTTGATGATACAAAGACATCAGATGCCCAACTTGGAGGTATTTCCTATAACAACGAAAATGTTTTTTAAATTCAGTGTTATAGTTATTGAAGTTAAAATCAAGATATGATACATCTTTAGGTGCAATGCATAAAAAAGCCACTCGAAATTAAAGGGTGACATAATTGTATATAATAAATTCGCCTATTTTCGATCCAATGATCTGATTCATCAAATACAGTAGCAGTCAAAATACAGTTCCCCCAGAGTGTTAATGCCTTTGAATGATTATTAAACTGGCAAAGATCATAGGCAAAAAAAAAAAAAAAAGACAACAAAAAACAAAAAACAAAAATTCATATTCATTTCCCGCTAAGTTAGCTGTGTGTACCATGCAGTTGATTTCATAATTTTCAGCAAAATAAGTAGCTGGGAGTAGGCACATAGAAGAGATTTACTTGTGCCAGACTATTGTTAAACCAGCCTACAATGCACCAACTGATTTGCTACTGCTTTTAACCTATCTCACTATTATGTTCACTTCAGGACGTAGCGCTATATTTACACATGCAAATCTTTAACTATAGCCACAGATTTAGTAGAGAAAGAAAATCCAGACACTCAAAATAATAGTGGTCTTTCTCATCATGTATACTGGCTGCTACTTCCCTGCTATTATTACTGTGCTTCCTATTACTGTGCTACATGGTTTCGCCCTACTGTATTGCATAAAAATTAGCAGGCATAGTTTTTTGTTTGTTTGTTTTCATTTAGTCTTATTTAGAACTATTTTATTATTTCAAAATATCTATTTCAATTACCTAATTGTTCACATTAGCATGCAAATCACTCAGTATGAAATGCTACGACAAGATGTTCTAAACTATTTCATTCCACCATTCCCAGTTAAAACTTGAGCCACTGCAGTTGGATTTCACATTAATTTTATTGCTACTTTACTGAGAGCACATTAATTCACACTTTTACTGTACTGCTTGGCTTTATCCATCAAAAACAGTCTCTTTTGCATTTTGTTTACTTCTTTTCAATATGGCTATGGGATTGGGAGGCTCCAGTGTACCTGGCAATGGACCAATAAATACTACTTTACCTTGCATTTTTTCCCATTGGGTTATTGTTGAGTCTTTTTGGTGGCTTTTTTACTATTTTGATTAATTAAGTTGTTGTTTTTTTTTTCATTTTGGAACTGAATTTTTATTTACAAGAAAGTAGGGCAAAAGTATATAAAATCGAAAATTCTTGATTCCTTGTTATCAAGAAAAAAAGTGTTTCATTCAGATGTTTTACAGTATTAAAAAAAAGAAGATTAATTTTAATATTTTAGACCTTCAACTCTAGCTTAAATTTTGGAGAAAGAGTGTTGAAGCTATTAAAGTCATCATTATAAAAATGGAACTAAGCCAGAGTACCTTATATTGGCAGGCTTTCACTTAATACTGCTGAAGCAAAGAAAACTGTTGATGAAATCACAACAATAATCTCCACAATTTATTAAAAAACTTTTTGTCACTTTACACCATATTCAGGACCCCAGTGCACAGGATCTTTACAATCCCACAGCTAAATTGGAGAAAAAAGTAAACAAAATGTTAAAGTGATTCTCTTTGTCTGACAAAGCCAATCGATACAACAATAGTGTGAATTAGCATTGTGTTCTCAATAAAGTAGCAAGAAAACAGTAAAAACCAACAGAAGTGGCTGAACTTTAACTGGGAATTGAGGAATTCCACCAAATACTAGTGGCCTTTAGGTTTCTTGTCCACAAAGATTAAAATTCTGTTTTTTTCTCTCTCTATAATATGCTATGCCTCCAGCTAGAAATTTCTTTACAACAATATCTTTACAAAATTTAATGCAAATCACTCCTGCGAAGTTATAACAAGAGACTGCTACTTCAGCATTGCAGTTACTACCATTATGCAAGTTGAATTTTTTTTTTCCATTTTAGTTTAGCCATTTGCTACTCTTTAGTTGGAGCTTAAGGGTGCAGTACCACTTGAAACCGCAGCGCTAAACCGCAGATGGAGGAGTTATGCTATGTATTTATTTCTCGTTGTCTGTTCAATGTACGCTTACTTTGTTATTGCAGTTGAAACAGACACCAACAGACAGCTCATATAAACCAAGTTTCAAGAAAAAAGACCGACCAGGAACGGAGAAACAACGGTACAAACCTTAAGGCTATTCAGCGATATTCAGGGGCGACCATTGCAGTTACGAAGTCGATTTTTTTTCCAGCGGTAGCCTAGGGGCTTCCCCACAACTTAACAACGCCGTATTTTTGATATTAGTATTTGTTTTCCATTTTTTAAAATATTTTTATATATTTTTTTGTATCCTATTTAAAAGAAAAAACTCGTTGTAATGTTTGTTTAGATGTGGCATGTACCCCATGTACAAAATATGAGTTCATTCTGGCCATCCAGTACTTTTGAATATCGATGTTTAGGTATGAAGCTAACTATTGATTCGTATTCATTTGATTCTTCAACTCCGCCACCCAACTCTGAGCGCGCAATTTATTGTGGGCAAAATTCCGGGTGGTGGTGGCTCTAATTAGAACTGGTAAGCAAACACAAAAGAAGAGTTACTGTGCGAGTGAGCCCTGCGGGGAAGAGTACAAGACTTCTGGAATGTACTGGAGGGTCCTAGACGATGAAGAAGCAGCGGCATATTAATGGCGCCTGGAGTCACTCGTTTAGAATAGATATATCACGGCTCCCAGCTGCGACTTGAAGGAAGCATCTGCTTTGGTGTCTTTGGAGAGCTTGATAGAAGGTTGGTGTAGCGGGTAGAAGTTAGAAGCAGTTTCAGTGTGTTAACTTCAACTTCTCAGGAATTTTTGGTGCTATTTGTTAAAAGAAAATGTGAATTATTACTTTTATTGACTAATGTTATTTTCTTTCTACAATAATATATATTTATCAATTAGGCTGTTTATTATCAATTATTAATTTATTGATTTATTTAAAATAAGACCAGAATCAAATTTTAGATCATAGTACTTTGTCTAATCTACCTCAATAGGAGGAAAGGTGCTGACATGCTCTTCATAGAAATAGATGAGCTCCGATTACGAGAAGGCACAACTCCTTGGTTCTAGGGTAGAACTGGCAGGTTCACAACAAAAGTGCAGAGCAGAAGACATGGTGGCTTCCTTGTTCTCCAGAGGAGAGAATAGTAGACCTTCGGCTCTCCTAAGAAGTCATGCCTCCTGAAGGGAAGAATACTACATACATCCTGGTTATTTAGAAGAGAGGACATGGCACTCCAGTTAGATAGGTCAATGAGAAGGCACAGCTCCTTGGATCCCCTTGATAGTATTGCATACTTCAGAACCTTTGGTTTTGTTTATTTCATATTGTATTTGATTATGGCCCTGTTTCTATGGAGTTATAATTTTATAATATTGTTTAGTAATATTTTTTAGAAAGTGAACAAATATTAATTATCTACAATGCTGCTTCTGCCCTACAGTACTGGTAGTCCTTTGAGGTGAAAGCTCTTTGTGGTAAATTGTCTGGTACAGTTAATTGGTACGTGTTCAAATTGTGCGTGAGTCGCGTACAATAGTTAGTTCGCGGAGAGTAAATTGGATCGAATTACGGGCGGGTTTTGTGGTATTCTACTGAATCGCTTAATTACCGCAGGTTCCGGTGGTACTGCACCCTTAACCAGAACAGCTTTTCAGAAAAGAATTGTATTGTTCTATCACAAACGCTTTAGAGGTTTTCTTGTGCCACTGAGCTGAGTAGTTGCTTTGCTGTTGGAAAATAACTTTAATTGATACTGTAGCTAATAGTGATACCTAATAGAGGTTTATAATAAAATACCCAAGGTGATTTTTAGCATAAGCACAAGGAAACCATCTAGAAATATGGTCACTGCTTCTGTAGTTATACACTAACTTAAATAATGTCTAAAAATAGTGCATTAATAATCAAATGCTGCGTTCTTAAAAACCTACTTCATACTTACTTGACTAGGTTGTTGATATATGAAGTGTCTTGGTCTGAAAATATCCTGCTTATTTTGTGAGTCCAATGATGAATTGATAGTCAGATCGAAAATATCAGATTGATTTATTGAACTGAAGGTTGGAAATTGTGAATTAATAATGCTAGGATACTCATTAAAATTGTTTGAAATGTTATTATACGTTCCAAACAAAACAATTCCCTGATTCTGTAAAATGTTTAAGGTTAGTCTCATTGGCAAATGTTTACTACTTGGCACCTGGGCTCCTTTCTCTATCAAAAGTTTAACTACTTCACTACATCCATTACAGCTTGCCGCCAATAATGCACACCATCCATCTTTGGTGGTTAAATTGACCTTAGCTCCACTATCCAGCAAAATATTAGCAATTTCAAAATGTCCATTTTCACATGCACTCATTAATGCAGTCCATCCATCAAGTCTCACCACATTTACCTCGACATTTTTTAATTCTGCAAGTGTTTCTTCTGGTTTTTTTATATCAATAAGTTTAGCAGAAGTACTATGATGTGGTTGTAAATTAGAACATCCCATTGTATCCAGTTGTTTAATTACAGCATCATGGCCTCTGTGATCATTTATTATTCTATGACGTGCTTTATTATTTTCTAAAAGCTTTATTGTCAACCCAGATTCAAGTTGAAATATGATAGATTTATCAAATTTAAATTCTTTGAAATAAGTATGCTTTTCATTTACCATTTCACGAACTTCTGGGTTTATTACAGCTCCTACAGACTCTAGAGTAGTACGAGCAAGTTTAACAGAGTTATTCTGACAAGTGATTATTACTCGTACATGATCATGGTTTGTAGCGGGAAAGTTTACTATATCATTATGGTCTACTAGAACTTTAACAACTTCCACATGTCCATTGTAACTTGCAGACATAAGTGCAGATTTCCCATCTTTGTTTAGCAAATTCACTGCAGCATCACTTTCTAGCAGTATCTTAACAACTTCAACATGACCCTTACTACTAGCACACATTAGTGCAGTACTTTCATCATTCTGTCGTAGATTAACGTGAGCGTCCGCCATCAGTAATATTTTAACTACTTCGACATGACCATTTAGACTTGCTACTATTAAAGCAGACTGGCCATTTAGATTTCGCATATTTAACTCAGTATCTTTATCAAGTAATATTTTGACTACTTCAGAATGACCATTTTGGCTTGCCAAAATCAAAGCAGACTGTCCATCATTATCTTGCGCATTCTGGTGAACTCCTTTTTCAAGTAGTAAGCTAACCACATCAACATAACCACATTGACTAGCAATCGTAAAAGCAGACTGACCATTTTTGTCCTGCAGATCTACTTGGGCTCCATATTTAAGAAGAATTTTGACCGCTTCAACATTATTGTTTTGACATGCCAGCATCAAAGCAGACACACTCTCTTTTTCCTGCAGATGTACTTGTGCTCCTCTCTCCAGCAATATATTCAATATTTCAACATGCCCATTCCTAATAGCTATCATTAATGCGTGCCAACCATTATTATCTTTAAGATTAATTTCAGTTTTATCTTGTACTAAAATTTTAACTACTTCAGCACCTCCTTCACAACTTGCTCTAATTAAGACAGACCACAAATCTTCTTTTCGCTGATCTACTTGTACCGAACCATCCAGCAACAACTTTATCAATTGAACATGGCCCTTTTGACTTGCAATCACAATAGTAGACCACCAATTTTTCTTTTGTAAATTTGCCAGAGCTCCATTATCTTGCAGTACTTTCACAACTTCTATGTGCATATTTTGACTTGCTAGCATCAAAGCAGTCACACTATTGTTATCATGCAGATCCACTTGAGCCCTATTCCGAAGCAATATTTTAACCACTTCAACATTTCCACTCTGACTTGCAAGCATTAAAGAAGATTTCCCATCAAAATCTTGTAAATCCACAAGAGCCTGATTTTTCAGCAGTATTTCAACTACTTCTACATGTCCATTCTGACTTGCTAGCAGTAAAGCAGATACCCCGTTGTTCTTTTGCAAATTTACCTGAGCCCCACTCTGAAGCAGTATCTTAACCACTTCAATATGTCCTTTCTGGCTTGCTAGTATTAAAGAAGACAACCCATCATTATCTTGCAGATCCACATGTGACTTATTCTCCAGCAGTATTTCAACAACATCGACATGCCTACTCCGACTTGCTAACATTAAAGATGAGGATCCGTCTTCATCTTGTAGATCCACATGAGCCGCATTCTCGAGCAGTATATTAACTACCTCAACATGCCCATTAAAACTTGCACACATTAAAGAAGAGACCTTGATGTTGGTTTGCAGATCTACATCAGCCCCATTCTCGAGCAGTATTTTAACTACCTCAACATGCCCATTAAAACTTGCACACATTAAAGAAGAGACCTTGATGTTGGTTTGCAGATCTACATCAGCCCCATTCTCGAGCAGTATTTTAACTATGTCAACATGACCATTCTGACTTGCTAGCAGTAAAGCAGACACCCCATCGTTCTTTTGCAAATTTACCTGCCCACTCTGAAGCAGTGTATTAACCACTTCAACATGTCCTTTCTGGCTTGCTAGTATTAAAGAAGACCACCCATCATTACCTTGCAGATCCACATGTGCCTTATTCTCCAGCAATATTTCAACAACATCGACATGCCCACTCTGACTTGCTAGCAGTAAAGCAGACACCCCATTGTTCATTTGCAAATTTACCTGAGCCCCACTCTGAAGCAGTATCTTAACCACTTCAACATGTCCTTTCTGGCTTGCTAGTATTAAAGAAGACCACCCATCATTACCTTGCAGATCCACATGTGCCTTATTCTCCAGCAATATTTCAACAACATCGACATGCCCACTCTGACTTGCTAGCATTAAAGATGAGGATCCGTCTTCATCTTGTAGATCCACACAAGCTGCATTCTCAAGCAGTATTTTTACTACTTCACCATGCCCATTAAAACTTGCATGCATTAAAGAAGAGAACTTGATGTAGTTGTCTTGCAGATCTATATGAGCCCCATTCTCGAGCAGTATTTTAACTATGTCAACATGACCATTCTGACTAGCTGGCAGTAAAGCAGACACCCCATCGTTCTTTTGCAAATTTACCTGAGCCCCACTCTGAAGCAGTATCTTAACCACTTCAACATGTCCTTTCTGGCTTGCTAGTATTAAAGAAGACCACCCATCATTACCTTGCAGATCCACATGTGCCTTATTATCCAGCAATATTTCAACAACATTGACATGCCCACTCTGACTTGCTAGCATTAAAGATGAGGATCCGTCTTCATCTTGTAGATCCACACAAGCGGCATTCTCAAGCAGTATTTTAACTACTTCAACATGCCCATTCTCACTCGCTAGCATTAAAGAAGAAGACTCAAACCGATTTTGTAGATTAACATGAGCTGTGTTCTCGAGCAGTATTTTAACTACTTCAACATGTCCATCCCCACTTGCTAGCATTAAAGAAGATGACCCATGACTATGTTGTAGATCCACATGAGCCGCATTCTCAAGCAGTATTTTTACTACTTCATCATGCCCATTAAAACTTGCACGCATTAAAGAAGAGAACTTGATGTTGTTGTCTTGCAGATCTACATGAGCCCCATTCTCGAGCAGTATTTTAACTATGTCAACATGACCATTATCACTTGCTAGCAGTAAAGCAGACACCCCATCGTTCTTTTGCAAATTTACCTGAGCCCCACTCTGAAGCAGTATCTTAACCACTTCAACATGTCCTTTCTGGCTTGCTAGTATTAAAGAAGACCACCCATCATTACCTTGCAGATCCACATGTGCCTTATTCTCCAGCAATATTTCAACAACATCGACATGCCCACTCTGACTTGCTAGCATTAAAGATGAGGATCCGTCTTCATCTTGTAGATCCACACAAGCTGCATTCTCAAGCAGTATTTTAACTACTTCAACATGCCCATTCTCACTCGCTAGCATTAAAGAAGAAGACTCAAAACTATTTTGTAGATCCACATGAGCTGCGTTCTCGAGCAGTATTTTAACTACTTCAACATGTCCATCCTTACTTGCTAGCATTAAAGAAGATGACCCATGACTATCTTGTAGATCCACATGAGCCGCATTCTCAAGCAGTATTTTTACTACTTTCATCATGCCCATTAAACTTGCACGCATTAAAGAAGAAAACTTGATGGTTGTTGTCTTGAAGATCTACATGAGCCCCATTCTCGAGCAGTATTTTAACTATGTCAACATGACCATTCTGACTTGCTAGCAGTAAAGCAGATAACCCATCGTTCTTTTGCAAATTTACCTGAGCCCCACTCTGAAGCAGTATCTTAAACACTTCAACATGTCCTTTCTGGCTTGCTAGTATTAAAGAAGACCACCCATCATTACCTTGCAGATCCACATGTGCCTTATTCTCCAGCAATACTTCAACAACATCGACATGCCCACTCTGACTTGCTAGCATTAAAGATGAGTATCCGTCTTCATCCTGTAGATCCACACAAGCTGCATTCTCAAGCAGTACTTTAACTACTTCAATGTGCCCATTCTCACTCGCTAGCATTAAAGAAGAAGACTCAAACCGATTTTGTAGATCCACATGAGCTGCATTCTCGAGCAGTATTTTAACTACTTCAACATGTCCATCCCCACTTGCTAGCATTAAAGAAGATGACCCATGACTATGTTGTAGATCAACATGAGCCGCATTCTCAAGCAGTATTTTTACTACTTCATCATGCCCATTAAAACTTGCACGCATTAAAGAAGAGAACTTGATGTTGTTGTCTTGCTGATCTACATGAGCCCCATTCTCGAGCAGTATTTTAACTATGTCAACATGACCATTCTGACTTGCTAGCAGTAAAGCAGATACCCCATTGTTCTTTTGCAAATTTACCTGAGCCTCACTCTGAAGCAGTATCTTAACCACTTCACCATGTCCTATCTGGCTTGCTAGTATTAAAGAAGACCACCCATCATTACCTTGCAGATCCACATGTGCCTTATTCTCCAGCAATATTTCAACAACATCGACATGCCCACTCTGACTTGCTAGCATTAAAGATGAGGATCCGTCTTCATCTTGTAGATCCACACAAGCTGCATTCTCAAGCAGTATTTTAACTACTTCAACATGCCCATTCTCACTCGCTAGCATTAAAGAAGAAGACTCAAAACTATTTTGTAGATCCACATGAGCTGCGTTCTCGAGCAGTATTTTAACTACTTCAACATGTCCATCCTTACTTGCTAGCATTAAAGAAGATGACCCATGACTATCTTGTAGATCCACATGAGCCGCATTCTCAAGCAGTATTTTTACTACTTCATCATGCCCATTAAAACTTGCACGCATTAAAGAAGAAAACTTGATGTTGTTGTCTTGAAGATCTACATGAGCCCCATTCTCGAGCAGTATTTTAACGATGTCAACATGACCATTCTGACTTGCTAGCAGTAAAGCAGATAACCCATCGTTCTTTTGCAAATTTACCTGAGCCCCACTCTGAAGCAGTATCTTAAACACTTCAACATGTCCTTTCTGGCTTGCTAGTATTAAAGAAGACCACCCATCATTACCTTGCAGATCCACATGTGCCTTATTCTCCAGCAATACTTCAACAACATCGACATGCCCACTCTGACTTGCTAGCATTAAAGATGAGTATCCGTCTTCATCCTGTAGATTCACACAAGCTGCATTCTCAAGCAGTACTTTAACTACTTCAACGTGCCCATTCTCACTCGCTAGCATTAAAGAAGAAGACTCAAACCGATTTTGTAGATCCACATGAGCTGCATTCTCGAGCAGTATTTTAACTACTTCAACATGTCCATCCCCACTTGCTAGCATTAAAGAAGATGACCCATGACTATGTTGTAGATCAACATGAGCCGCATTCTCAAGCAGTATTTTTACTACTTCATCATGCCCATTAAAACTTGCACGCATTAAAGAAGAGAACTTGATGTTGTTGTCTTGCTGATCTACATGAGCCCCATTCTCGAGCAGTATTTTAACTATGTCAACATGACCATTCTGACTTGCTAGCAGTAAAGCAGATACCCCATTGTTCTTTTGCAAATTTACCTGAGCCTCACTCTGAAGCAGTATCTTAACCACTTCACCATGTCCTATCTGGCTTGCTAGTATTAAAGAAGACCACCCATCATTACCTTGCAGATCCACATGTGCCTTATTCTCCAGCAATATTTCAACAACATCGACATGCCCACTCTGACTTGCTAGCATTAAAGATGAGGATCCGTCTTCATCTTGTAGATCCACACAAGCTGCATTCTCAAGCAGTATTTTAACTACTTCATCGTGCCCATTCTCACTCGCTAGCATTAAAGAAGAAGACTCAAACCGATTTTGTAGATCCACATGAGCTGCGTTCTCGAGCAGTATTTTAACTACTTCAACATGTCCATCCTTACTTGCTAGCATTAAAGAAGATGACCCATGACTATCTTGTAGATCCACATGAGCCGCATTCTCAAGCAGTATTTTTACTACTTCATCATGCCCATTAAAACTTGCATGCATTAAAGAAGAGAACTTGATGTTGTTGTCTTGCTGATCTACATGAGCCCCATTCTCGAGCAGTATTTTAACTATGTCAACATGACCATTCTGACTTGCTAGCAGTAAAGCAGATACCCCATCGTTCTTTTGCAAATTTACCTGAGCCCCATTCTGAAGCAGTATCTTAACCACTTCAACATGTCCTTGCAGGCTTGCTAGTATTAAAGAAGACCACCCATCATTACCTTGCAGATCCACATGTGCCTTATTCTCCAGCAATATTTCAACAACATCGACATGCCCACTCTGACTTGCTAGCATTAAAGATGAGGATCCGTCTTCATCTTGTAGATCCACACAAGCTGCATTCTCAAGTAGTATTTTAACTACTTCAACGTGCCCATTCTCACTCGCTAGCATTAAAGAAGAAGACTCAAAACTATTTTGTAGATCCACATGAGCTGCATTCTCGAGCAGTATTTTAACTACTTCAACATGTCCATCCCCACTTGCTAGCATTAAAGAAGATGACCCATGACTATGTTGTAGATCCACATGAGCTGCATTCTCAAGCAGTATTTTTACTACTTCATCATGCCCATTTAAACTTGCACGCATTAAAGAAGAAAACTTGATGTTGTTGTCTTGAAGATCTACATGAGCCCCATTCTCGAGCAGTATTTTAACTATGTCAACATGACCATTCTGACTTGCTAGTATTAAAGACGATGATCCGGCTTCATCTTGTAGATCCACATGAGCTACCTTCTCGAGCAGGATTTTAACTACTTCAACATGCTCATATTGACTGGCTAGCATTAAAGAAGATGACCCGACACTATCTTGTAGATCCACATGAGCTGCATTCTCGAGCAGTATTTTAACCACTTCAACATGCCCATACTGACTTGCTAGCATTAATGAAGATAATCCGGCACTATCTTGTAGATCCACATGAGCTGCATTCTCTAGCAGTATTTTAGCTATGTCAACATGTCCATTCTCACTTGCTAGCATTAATGAAGATGACCCAGCACCATCTTGTAGATCCACATTAGCCGCATTCTCCAGCAGTACTTTAACTACTTCAATGTGCCCACTCTGACTTGCTAGCATTAAAGAAGATGACCCCTCTACATCTTTTAGATCCACATGAACTCCTTTCTTAAGCAGTATTATAACAACTTCACCATGCCCATTAAAACTTGCATGCATTAAAGAAGACAACTTGTTGTTGTCTTGCAGATCTGCATGAGACCCATTCTGAAGCAGTATCTTAACCACTTCAAAATGTCCTTTCTGACTTGCTAGCATTAAAGAAGATGACCCGACACTATCTTGTAGATCCACATGAGCTGCATTCTCAAGCAGTATTTTAACTACTTCAACATGCCCATACTGACTTGCTAGCATTAATGAAGATAATCCGGCACTATCTTGTAGATCCACATCAGCTGCATTCTCTAGCAGTATTTTAACTATGTCAATATGTCCATTCTGACTTGCTAGCATTAAAGAAGATGACCTGAAACAATCTTGTAGATCCACATGAGCCGCATTCTCGAGCAGCATTTTAACTACTTCAACGTGCCCATTCTCACTCGCCAGCATTAAAGAATGAGACTCAAAACTATCTTGTAGATCCACGTGAGCTGCGTTCTCGAGCAGTACCTTAACTACTTCAACATGCCCACTCTCACTTGCTAGCATTAATGAAGATGACCCGACACTATCTTGTAGATCTACATGAGCTGCATTTTCGAGCAGTATTTTAACTACTTCAACATGCCCATTAAAACTTGCATGCATTAAAGAAAACAACTTGTTGTTGACTTGAAGATCTGCATGAACCCCATTCTCGAGCAGTATTTTAACTGCTTCAACATGTCCACTGTGACTTGCTAGTATTAAAGACGATCCGTCTTGTTCTTGTAGATCCACTTGAGCACTATTCTCATACAGTATTTTGTTGATCCACGTTCGCGACATTCTCAATTAGTAAACAAAAATTTCTAGGAGCACTTTCTCACTTGCTAGCATCAAAGAAGATGTGTTATTACTATCTTGCAGGGTCACATGAGCCCTATCCTCTATTCTGAATAAAGATATTAACCAATGTAACATAGAACACACCCATTCTGACTTGCTATTATTACAGCTGGCATCCCATCTTCTGTTTGCATAATAACACAAGCCCCATGCAGTACTCTGACTACTTTAATATAACTATTCATAGTGACCAATATTAACAAAGTTAATCCTTATAACTCTGGTGGGGAACTGCAATGGTTTAAAATTTTCTGTCTATCTTGTTGAAAGTGTACACTATGGTGTCCTCAAGTCTCAAAAAGATTTGAAGTTTTGCCTGTTTTTAGTTTCTTCAATGTTTGGACTTAAAGTTTAGCCTATTAATTTGCTTCCAGCTTCCTGAAAATACATTTCCTGAATTGGGTGTAGTCTGTGTGATGTCAGTTGAGAACAGCTACCTTGGTCTATAGGAGTCTTGCTATAGAAACCATAAAATCTCTCTAAGTTGATGATCTTATATGGCCAGCACTAGCACTAGTGAGTCTATGACAGTTAAGCTCCTCTTGTGCTTTCAGCATATCGTATCCTGCTACTGAAATTAGTCAAGAATGCATGAATTCTGGTGGGGATTGGAGCCTTATTTCTATGAGCCAGTTGCGGAGAACAATGAATCCTTTAATGACACTCCTGATGATGATGAAATACTCAGGACAAGGAGAGAATTCTAACAAACTGGTAGAGAAACATAACCTTAGAGCATAGCCATTTCTTAAATACAGCAGCTTAAAACTATTCCTGTGTGCAAGTGTCAATGTGGCCATTGTGAAATTAGGTCCACTGATTGTGCTTGGGAATAAATTTTGCATAAGGAAATCCAATTAGTAAATCAATCAAATGGACAAAAGTGATTCAGAACCAGCTTATCTTATTGATTCATCTTGTTTGTATAAGGGTATACTAAGGGGTTCCAGAAACAATGCTTTTCAAATACATGCAATGTTAATAATAATGCTGGTGAAACGTCACTGATTTCATCTCATGAATGAGTAAACAACATGTATGAAACCTATGTCTACTGTATAAAGTTCTTAAGGAAAAATAA
>WLWD01005448.1_pt1 | contig 22157 bp, 14 predicted proteins | sample 6712731 | NCBI WGS metagenome assembly WLWD01 (sample SAMN12718690, study PRJNA576275) | sponge metagenome | isolation source: marine sponge | host: Mycale hentscheli | place: New Zealand: South Island, Marlborough, Capsize Point | collected 2014-11-01
TTTATCTATATGTATTATTCTGACACAGTGAAAAATCCAATCTGTCTGACAAATTCAAATGTTCATATCCGTAATGCTACAAGAGTATACATGGAATATAATCTTAAGCATCATGGGGGCTGGTTATTCATGTCATAGAGCACAATGATACTACTAAGAATTTTACATGTGCATTTAGCTGTAATAAATTGGCTTTCAGAACTGACAATGAACTATTCCACTGTGACATTTTCTATTAAATAGTATGATTGTCTGATAATTTATACAACTCCTAGATTGCATAATTCAATTTAGTAGAAATTAGCTATAACATTTTAACATTACTAACACACCAGAAAGGAAGATTGAAAGGGTACTTCAAAAAAGAAACTTTATTTGACATGTCTTGTCTCTTCAGCTTACTAGAGATCAAGAAAGATTATTGCTCATTCTGAAGCTAAAATTGAATTATTTAATAAGTTTCATCTGGCAGTCAATCAAACCTATTATGTAGGCCTATTATGTAAACCATTAAAGGAACATGTCTAGGTCTAGCAAAAGAGTTACCAATTAGGAACTAGTTGTTAACTGCAACAATACATCAGTTGGATACTTATGTAGCCTCAGATACATTTGAAGTATGGTGCAGACAAAACTGCAACTTTGGAAGTTGAGAATCATCCAATCATTTGAGAATTCATCAACAAATTTCCAATATTTACTGTTAAAAAGTTTCTGGAAATTGGTCATATTTAGCAAGTATACCATTATGGCACCACTGAACTGCCATTACTGTGAATGCAAAGTGTAAAGGGAGGACTAATTATAATTGTTTAGTTTCATTCAATTTGCAAGTTGCTGTTATCTAGACACATGTGTAATTTTATTCAGCTCTCTGATGTGAGAAACATCTACGTATGTAAGAGACAAGTAAGTCCACTCGGCTGTATTTTTTTGCTTATTCCTTCTCATTCACTCTGTAATAGTAAGTTATTTTTTCAAACATCTTTTCATATTCTCTCCAAATTAAATTTGAACTGGTGATGATAAGCTGTGGATTGAGGCAATTACAATTTTGCCATTATTTGCAATTGTATAATATATCCCTATGAGTTCATTACATAGTAAAGTCTTACTAATAGTATGTCAAGAGATATACTGTAAGCATTAATAAGGTTAATTACATGAAATGGATGGTATATTGCATATATCCATGCAGGCACAAATAAAACTCAAAAGTGTCAAGCATGTGATACTGTGTTTAGTACATTACGATCCACAGTTACTATTGAAGCTGGATTGTACAGATTTTTCAGCCGGGATTGGACCAGTACAGAAAAACTATCCTCAAATTGAATGTTATTTAGCATCATATTATGATGAAAAATGAATTTGCATCCCTACTTACTTTGCTGAAATTACATACATCCAGATATAGGCAAGTGACAGACAATGACTTGCTTTTTGGTTCATCCATTCTATTGGCTTGTACCAAGTTATTTTTTTAAACATCTGTTCAGACTTTCCACCCTGAAATTTATTATTGAAGGGTTTGTTTACTTGAAGGCATATGAACAATATCATAACTCTGTACACTAACTATAATATTCCATGTCCATCTTGCATCTAATATTTCAGTAAATCTTATCATTTGTAATTTATCTCTAAAATTCTGACAGAGATGGGAAAAAATAGTGCTCAAGTAGATCATAAAGTTCTATTTTGTGACAAACCAAATATATCATAAGAATACTAAATGATTCATTGGTGTGGGGTTTTTGTACAGTATGCCGCCACCAGGGATACTCCGTCACGGGGACCCAGGTTTCAAGCTGGCACCTTTTTGTTGTTAATAAGCATAAAAATATGGATGCATTTTTTACTTGTTATTTAGTGATTATAATATCTTCTGTGCACTTTCGAAAAGGTTTGCATAACTTTCAGTATAAATATTATAAAAGACTTATTTTGTTATGATTACATAAAGGTGGTTGTAATAGCAATGTTCACAATAACTGTGCAGTGGTAAACAGCTACCAAAACATGATTCAAAGTGTATGAAACTTGGTACATAACAGAGGACATGCAGGATGACATCACCTATATCCGGCCACACCCACTTATGATATCACTGACCTACCTGTACCATAGAAAATGGATTGGTTTATCCTACTGCTCACTCTATTTCTTGTTGCAGTGTGCTCACAGGACTGAATGACAGGTTCAGGACAGATATCCGCTGCTAGTAAAGTATGCACACTAGGTATTAGGTGCTAGCTGGTTGTTAATTACACACCTCTATTTTTCCCCATAACTCTTTTACTTTTGGTCTCTTACTAATAATAGCTATCTGATGGTATATTAAATTTTGTTGTAGAGGAACCAAAACAAATATATGACCAAAATACCAATATTAACAAACAACTAATTAAGAATATTAAGTGATTTACACATTTAAGCGATTTTTACCATGTTAGCAGTACAATGTTTATAATAATATGTGATGTGAAGAGTTTAATGAATAGCAGCTAAATCAACATAACAAACTATTAATTGCACGGAACTAAATGTACTATATCAGTATTATTACAAAACAAATGATTACTGAATCGTTTACATTTTTTAATTGCTTCAATGTCATTAATTGTTTACTGAAGAACATTAACAAAATAGAATAAAACATTAACAATGTAGTGTATGTTGAAGCCCATTAGCTGAATTGGTTGTCATTACTGTGGATTCACTGTGATGGTCTACTTTTCCTTACTCATAGATAGGTGTACTAGGATGCTGTGGAGTAGTCAACATTTGGTGAAATTGTTGCTTCTCTCTTTGGCTCTGTATAATAGTCCATTTATAGGTAATATTAAAATAAAATAAAAGTGTGTAAAAATTATTAAATTTGAGGATGATGCAATAATTTTTGTCCACAGCATTCAGAAATAAAGCAAGTCTTGTATATACTCAACATTCCTAATAGTAAGTCAGGGAAGGCTGATAAGGGAACAATATTGAGGAAGGAAGTTGTCCCTAGAAGGGGACTAAAGGTGGGGGCATTACCCTTTCGTGATAGCAAGTACATTTTGTCTATGCTAATGCAAAAATACTTAATACGAATTTCATTATGCTGGTTTTAAACTATGTCAATGAGCACACTTGTTAGCGATCAATGCTTTACGAAGTTTAAGATTGTATTTTCTTTATCTGACTATTCTGATCAATTACTCTACTTTCGATTGAGTGATGTTGTGTCATGACATACCTGAAACCTCATGTGATACTACATGTTAAAACATGTCCATAAGAACATTTATGCAAGCTAAATTTGGAAGAGAGTAATCAAAAATGAATTGGAGCATTTCATGTGTACCTTATCATGTAATATATAATGTAGCATATGAACGTCATTTAGTATCTTAGAAAGTTTATATATCAATATACACATTTTCGTGCTACATCTGCCATCCCAACAGTAAATTCTGCAGCCTGCCCCGTACATTCGGAGTTCGGAATCAGTATTTTGCAATTTTATCTATTAAGACTATTGTTTTTATTTACTTACCTGGTATTCCTGCTTTTATTCAGCGAAGCGAGCGAAGCGAGCGGAGCTGACTCTCTAATGAGTTCGCGATATATATATATATTTAGGTCTAGAAATAGTTTTTGTTCATGCGTGGGCGTACGTGTGTACCCTTTCTCCTACGCGCTTGCGCGGGCCGGGTAACCTTCTTAGCAACATTTTGTTTTGTTTACCCGCTGTACGAAGTAGCGATGCCCAGTAGACAAAACGTTCCCTTTATCCTACGCGCTTGCGCGGGACGGGTAACCTTCTTAGCAACATTTTGTTTTGTTTACCCGCTGTACGAAGTAGCGATGCCCAGTAGACAAAACGTTAGAAACGCTCGGTCAAGAGCTTTGAGGGCGTTAGGAACTCCAGAAGAAAAAATAGTAAGGAGAGAGATAAGAAATGAAAAGGACAGGGCAAGGAGGAGGAGAGCTAAAACGAAACAGAAACAGGTAGCAAAGTAAAGAATCTTTCTTTTTGAAAAGCCATTAAATGTTCCTAATTTATTTATTAGACTATTCCTGAGGATTACTGTACCAATCAACTTTATACAGCTGTAGACTCAACTCCTCTTGAAGACACTGAAAATGCAGCCACACCATCTGAACAAGAAGCTAATATCCCCACTACTTTTTGTACTGCAAGAGGAAGGAAAAGACATCTATCAGAGGACATCCATTCTCATATACACCCAAAGCAGCAAAAAAAAGTTGCAGAAAATATAACTCAAACAATTTCGATACCGCAAAGCCTTTCAGCTTATCAGCAACGAATGCAAGAGGTAAATATAAAATAAAATATATACTTCAATAAGTTAATACGAGACATATTTTCGTTTAGGAAACCATTATGCAGAGAGCAACGTCTACAACTAATGTCACAAAAACAGCAAGTCACACATTTGTTTGAAAGTGATAGTGAAAGCGATCACAGGCTCCACTGTTTGTCCACTAACCAACTGTTGAGAACAGCAAATGAATCTTCATTACAAAATTCCTCTACATTAGAGCAGTTGTCAACTAACCAACAGCAGAGATTGGCTGATGAAACACCACTTCAACTGGAGACTAGATTGTCTCAAGTTAGGGGGAACAGGTCAAGACAACATCCCCAGGTTCCATTGCACCATATTATTCCAGCATTTGATGATCCTCAAGTTCACACAGCAATGCGTAATTTTCATGCTAAAATCTCATCGATTACTATCACAGTCTGCATAACGTGTATGGAGAAGTTTCCAGGCACCAAAATGAAATTTAAGTCATTGGAATGTTGTCAATGTAGCCGGGATAAACATATCCCTAAGCTCTATTCAGCTCAAAATAACATGCATCCTGGAAACATTCCTCCACTTGCAGGTTAAATTTAATGTAAAACTATAAAAATTAACCTAACTCTATTATCAAACTATGTAGTCTAAGATCTACATTCCATTTAACATACTCTGCTCTCCCTCTGAATATGTTATAGTACCCAAACAAACTCTTTTATTTTTTATTTTTATTAAACCACAAAGTTTACATCAGCTATAACTGTAATGATGTATGACATTTTTAATTAAATAGCGGTATATTCTGTCTAAAACACCAGCCAATAACTTTGATGGTAAAATAATTCATTATTCTTATATTATCACAAATAATATAACACTTAAACTTTATTATATAAAGCAATACTATGTAGCTGATTACGAATTACATTAATAAAAATAAATAATAAAATAATTCATTACTTTTGTTTTACTACATAGCCTAAATTTTATAACCTTCATCATACAGTGGTATAGAATAGAAGCACCAATGATTCTATATGAAACAACAGACAGACATAACATTAACAACATCAAAATAAATAACTGTATCTATAGCTGCAATTACAGGGAACATGCACCGCTCGCTTCGCTATTTTGCGCTATTCGAGCGCACCACTAGTTCATTACAAATGTCATATTGAAAAATATTACAGAAAGTATAAATAAAGCAAGTGAAATGCAGAATAAAACTGGGAGAATAGTAATTTGATAATCATTGTTATTAGCACTCAAATCACTATCTGTATCTAAGACTGAAGTTCCAGTAGTTGTGTTGTTATCAAAGTGATAAACATCTAGTAAATAATAAAAATAAATACTAAAAATAAAATAAAATGTTTTAAGTTGTATTATTTCTTGTTTGAAAAAAAAAAACATCGACAAAGTATTTAAAAGTGCTTAAATTATGGACGGAATCAGTTTGATATTGTTATTTCAAAGCTGCTGGTACACTGGCTACCTTCGTTGAATTTCTTCATGACACTGAATACATTTTAATGATTGATTCATTTTGTATTCTTTTTACTTGTGGCTTTGAGGGTTAAGTAGAAACATACCTCACAAAATTCAGTGATACTGTACATTGAGTTATATTTACGCAATTTCAAAATTATATTAAACGTGCCCTGCCATTGGAACCTGTGGTCCTTTAATCATTCAGTATAATACCACAGAACCACCAGTACCGGATCCCCTTGAGCTATCCATTCAATGCTCGGCCATATCTGAAATTCTACGCAAATCAATTAACTTTAAAGCCAAAAATCTACAAGGTACCACCAAGCCTTGGTTTCGTGGCAGGGCACCCTAATATTTTGTCTTTGATAGTTTTATTAGAGCAATTGAAAAAAATTAGGGTCCTCATTATGCCCTTTTAATGCTTCTATTAATTATCTCACAAATGCGTGAATATATTTTTTAATCCTATTGAAATTCAAATAAAAATTATATTTGTAAGTTCAGATGAAACTGACATGTAAATTTCTGTTTTGACATACACCTGGAAATTCAATCAAAATGTAATCACTTACAAGACCTGCTAAATGTCATGGGTTATAGTCTATACTTTCTTGACCTTTGTCTGCCTTAGTCTGAAAATTTTAATCAGATATACAAAGTCCATATTTGCTCATCTTGTTCATATAAAGCTTGTATTTCTTGTACAGTAAAATATTTAAAAAAAAAAGTTGCATGAACAAAAAATACTGCTTTAAGAATACTTAACAATTTTTTTGCATATTATTCTTACCCGTTACTTTTATAAGTAACATAACTCGGTTACATGATACTTGAACCGAAGTAACATTTTCAGACAATGTAGACTCTAATTGAGAGTGTACACGTGAAGAATCAATTGATATAAGATGATTTGACACAATCGTAATATTGTTATTACTCAACAGAAGATCTATAGTATTAATATTGTTATCTATTCCAGCTATATATTGTCTCATAATAATATCGTTCCAGTTCCAGAGAATATACGATGATCCATATTCTGTGCAAGACAAAGTGTAATTTTCACCAGGACATACTTCTAATGTAGGAGGTGGTGGATTTAGTGTAGTTTCTAAATAATGACAAAGTTCCACAATGATGTGTGACAAGCGAGGTAATATTAGGACTATTAACACTAATGATCTAGTTTCTTGATATCATATTATACTTAGTGTATATAATTGCTCATTGCTTATATTATTATTATTGAGTTACAAGAGTTTAGGGTGGCCTAATGGGTTTCCTCTAGAGTTTTCTCCACCCTTACTGTTAGCTTACATATTAATCACCAACTTACGAAATTGGGCCAAGCCATCTATCATCTGAAGATATATAACGCATAAAATGCTAAATCCTATCATAATTCATGATTATTTGACCAACTGTAATATTTAAGGCCTGTCATCAGAACTGGTGGCAGTCAACCTTATTGAAGTACTAAATACCACACAAATTATCTCACACATTTCTAAATTAGGAATCCCGTAGATAACTGCCAATACTAGCAATAAACTTAAAAAATTGCAATCAAAATATGAAGTTATATATTTTATGCAGTGATCAAAGTGTGAGTAGTTTATACATTGTATACTCACTTCCTGGACAATTGAAGAATAATTTCTACCATTTGGTACAATTTTCAGTCATCATTGAAATTACCTCAGTTTTATTGTATTTAATCATTATCTTTACTTGTAGAAACATTCTGGCCACAAAAACAAATATAACAACATCCCTTCATTCAACTGTGATGAAAAAATAATTTAGAGTCACCAAAGCGTAAAATTTATCTTTGGGTGTGGCTTTATATACATTGGATAAGTATCCACAGACCATAATTATACATATTAGTATGAACCTGTCACTTCAAGGCACTTGATGTACTTTCTTCCTGAACCTTCTCAGGTTCCTATCAACTCATAAATTCCCTTTTGCTCCTCCATATTTCTGTTCTTTCTGTGTATTTTCTTTCACTTCTTTATTGAAGTAGTTCAATCAGTCAGCCTTTTCTCACCACTTTCTACTCTTGATCTTTGCGTTCTCCTACTTCTCAGCCATTATTTTAAGCACTGGTTCTGGACGATTCAAGGGCAAATGTTATGTTATTAGACAATAAAATGTTACATGTTCCCTAATTTTGCTTTGAGATTCACAAATGTTATGATAATTACGCATAACTTTTTCATTAAAATATGCAATAATAAAGAACCTTTTATTATCTCCATCCATTGTATTATTACAGAAATATTAATCAAATTGTTAACATATTTGAGTGCATTAAAACAAGTTTACTCGAATGAGATAAGTCTTACCTGTGTTTTTTTTTATTCCTAGCTCATCTAGTTTTAAGTACACCACAGTATTATTACTAAAGCCCTTTAGCTCCCTCATGTGGTCAAAATAACCCCCAACAAATGCTTGTGTTGGGCATGCTCATATACATGGGGGTTGTTGGGCATGCTCATATACATAGGGGTTGCGGAACACACTTAAGAAAGAAATATGTGTTGCATATGAGGTCATTTTGACCCAGAACATGTAAATTTTGTATGTGTGTGCTGTGGTTTAAATTATGATATTATTATAAAATTGTAAGTAAATTAAACTTAAGTTGATTGTTTGTCATTTGCGATATCTAGTTTTGAATGCTCAAACCTAATACTGATCTCTGTGAGCATCTATGTGTTATTCATTATAGTCATATCATTGACTATCCAAAAAATTGAAGAACATTTGGTATAAGTCCCAAAATCATTGTGACAAGTTTCCATTTCAATTTTAACTCTGGATATTTTGTAAACAAAATTTTAATTAAGCAGTAGCTAAAGAGGTACTGTATAATAGCACATGTTAATAAGATAAAAGATTTTAGCTTCCATCATCTGTTTAGGATAATGTATTGTGGTATATTGGTAGTCACATGAATAAACAACCCACAGGCAAACTATTATACAAGCAAACAATCAGAATGCCCACGAAAGTGGATAGCCCTTCCCTCCAAATGTGGAAATTCCCAGGTCACACAAGAAACTTGCTCCCAAATGGGAATTTTCAAATCTCGTGATACATAGGAGGTGGAAGCAGTTAAAAATTGGGGGGACTACTTAAAAAACTAATTAAGTAGTGAAACCTACTGCTTGTTAGAAAGAAACAATTTCACATTCTCCACTTTCACACATAATTATTCCCCATATTCGCCTTGTTTACAATAGCACCAAATTTGTCCACTGTGACTAGTTTCACTTTCATCAGCAGGTTGTGGTTCGTTACAATCTTGAGTAGTGATTGGTTTTGAATAATACTTTCCTAGAAGTTCTGGGAGCAATGCATATTTAAAAAACTGAGCTGCCTGCTCAAATACACATTTCAATGAATGCTGTATCAACATGTATTCTTTCTACAATCAGTTCTTGCTCACACTATACAACAAAGTCGCCATAGTTACTCCTGCTTATCTCCATTTGTGCTTGTATCTGATAATAGAGATTCTCATCGAAATATGAGTTCGTGAGTTCATTGTGTCATTACTTGCATAGTTGTAGTAATATTTTTGTGCAAGAAATCATTACTTCTTTTGCAGAATTCTCTGTTAGCCAAAGTGTGACTGTGTGTATAACTTTTATCAAATCCCACTCAACTCTCCTTTACAAATTTTCCTCACAATAATACCTTTCCCTATTTAACCGGACATGTTTATGAGAAATATCTATACGATAAGAGATAAAAACAAGTTTACATTTATCCATTCCCATTGACTCATAGCAAGTTATTTTTGCAAACATCTATTCAGACTTCCGCAAAATTTATTGTTGTTTTACATACATGCTTGTGTGAGTCTGATTGTGCATTCTTGTTCGTGTGTGTGTATGCTAGTAGGCGTGAGTATGTGTGAAGGTCCTTGGCTTGAAGTGGGAAGTTCTGACTGATTGCCTAGTCTTTAGTGTGCGGGAGATAGGAACTTTTCTGACATAAAGAGAAAGGTCACCAGCACAGTCAGCAAGTGTTTTTATCCTACTGGAGTTCGTTCTCCTGTGGTGATCAGTTTGAAGATATTCTTCAAAAGCCAATACAAATAGGACTTCAATTCAAATTTACTGATTCATTGAATAATTATTATAACAATTAGTCATAAAAATAAGTGTTATTTTTAGAAAGATGCATTAAAAATATGTATGAAAATTGCATAATTAATACGTCCAAGTAAAGGATTTTCAAATTCAGTTCAGTTTTCTCTGCTGAATTCCATATGCTGAATTGGCTACAATAGATGTTACTTCTTTGTCTGAGATGACTTGCTCATATAATGGAACATCTTGATTAATTTGACCTTCAACTTGCATTTGCTCTTCACTTTTGTTAAAGGTGCTATCATACGATGATCAGTACAATGAAAAAAATATTACTTAAATTGATCAACAGATTAAGTAAATTAAATTTTAGTTATCAATAAAAATCAGTCTGATGATACATTATGTAACAATCAAAATAAATTAGAAATATAATTTATACTTACCAACTTGTCCTTCTGATTCTTATTATTTCAATAACAAGTGAAATGTTTAGCACAATCAATAGAATAATTATCACAGATCCTATAGGCATGATCACAGTTTCATAGCTTCTACAGATATTACTAGTAGGGTGTAGGCACATGTCTACAAGAGAAGAACAGAGACTTGAAAGAACATTGTAGGACAAAGGACAACATTTCATATCGTATAGACTTGAAAATTAAATTTGTAATACTATGCATGCACACTCCTTTAGAATCATTTCCTGTACACTTCATCTTACCTATTTATGTTTCATCAGCAGCTTTTTTTTTTTAATGAATTGTGCCCTAGACCCATACATTCCCTGGTAGAACCTGGTGGCAGCGTTACCACAGCAGAGAGATAGTCTCTGAGGTGTTACTTATTCTCAGACCTATAAGCTTACGAGCTACACCTAATGCCCACATTGGGTTCAATGTCAAAATGTTAGAAAAAAATCTTTTTCAGTATCTACAATGAAATTATTTAACATCAGTTTATTGCTATTTTATACAAGCTTGAGATGAACTCATTGGATCATTATTAAATAGCTGTACCTGTAGTCATGTATTCCTCTTCGCTGTTGCTATTTTCTTTAATTGATTCTATTTCATACAAAATATCTCCCACAATACTTATTGAACTGTTCTTCCATAAAAAGATTTGAAAATTTCCAATTTCAATTAAATTTTTACAGCAATATGTAGTAACATATACAGTGTATGAAACTCCAGGCCTCATCATTAAGTCGACATATACATTACTAGTAAATACTGTATTCTTGAAATTTTCAGACAAGATGGAAGTATTCACATAATATGTAGAATTAAATTTTAAAGGGTTACTCCATTTTATGCGAGTGTTGCTTGTATAGGTATTGGTAACATTTTGAATGATACTAAAATTAACAGGAACGAAGGAACAGTCTATTAAGTTTAGGAGAAAGTACAATCATAATTATTTCAAACACACTGTAATAACATTATTGTTTTAATTTAATGGTCAGGTTAAAGTTTGTCAATTTATACAGACAAATAATCTACCACAACAATAAATATACTTATTTGATATTATAATAAGTTAGATAAATAATGTGATAAATGAAATATGATATAAACAAATTAGTTACATGTGGAGTTATAACAAAGAAATTTCTGAAATTCAAATTTTCTGTAACTAATTCGATTAGGATTTCATTAGCTCCATTCATGAACTCTGTGTAATTAAGCATAATGAATACATTTATAGAAAGTCGCATGTTGCATTTTATTGTTATGTATATCTTAAACTTGGCAAACTGAAAGTATTGGTTATAATAAGTAAACATTGTATTAATAATGATATAAGTTTTTATTAGCTGTCCAGAGTACATAGCACATAATGGTTCCAACATTAATGTACTTGTTTATACTTCAATAGAACTTTCTGGTACTTTGTTGTAAATATATATATATTATATAGTACTTATTACATGAGTCAGAGTGTGATATGGCGAATTATTTAGGCGAATAGGCTAATTTATTTTCATGAGCCAGAGGCAAGTGAAAATAAAGCCTGAGAGTGAAATATCTTACCATATCACTCTGACAAGTGTAATAAGTGGTTTATTCTACCCTAGATATCTTCACTACTGTAGTTAGTACTAGGGAAAGGATAATTCACAGGTAAAATTGGTTATAGGGGTTACCAATGCCCACAGCCTGACATTTTAGCAGCTGCTCTAACCATGTTGAGCAGGGTAAACCAGAGTAAGGTAGCTGTAAAACCAAGGGTTATGTACCTAAAGATATCATTGAGAAGATATCTAAGGTGGAATAAATAAATACATAAATAAATAAATATATATATAATATATTATATATATATATAATATACTTATTACATGAGTCAGAGTGTGATATGGTGAAATATTTCATCATGAGCAGGCTAATTTATTTTCATGAGCCAAAGTCTAGTGAAAATAAAGCCTGAGAGTGAAATATCTAGCCATATTACTCGAGTGTAATAAGTGGTTTATTCCACACTAGATGTCTTCACTGAAGTAGTTTGTTTTTGTTTTGTAAAACTCACAGGGGCTCCCTTCAACCCCAGCTGATATTATAGCTGCTGCTCTAACCTGGCTGGGTAGGCTCCACTAGAGTAAATGTAGGTGTAAAAACCCAGAAAACTTGTACTCCAGGTAATGAGCTTGCAATACAGCCATGAGATAACACTTTGTGATATCTTGCGATATCTCATGGTCACATACCTAAAAATATCATTGTGAAGATATCTAGCATGGAATATATATATATATATATATATATATATAATATGTAAGACTGAAGGTTATTGGTAAAATATCAAGACTACACTGTCAGATAAAAAATTTTACTCTGAATAAATTTACCAATTAAAAAAAAATAAAAGAGAAGCCACCACTACTAAAGCTACCTCGAGGATTTACCTCTAATGCAAAAGTGAATATCATTCTTTACTAGTTTTAATTATTGTCAGACATTTTTTTAAACGGTCAACTATCCCTTGTTATCTCTTTCCCCCACACCCACTAATAATATCTCATGATTTCTTTTTTTAGTCATTTTAAAATTTCAATAAAATTATTGTGTTATAATGAAATTGTACAAGTATAAAACTGACATGCAATTGGAATTTAAATTAAGATGTGATCATATTATAAGTACACTTCACCCATACAATCTCAAAAGTCAAGGTTTATAGTACACACTTTTTTGACCTTGGTGTGCTATAATTTGACTCAAGCTTTTCTATCTCTTGTATGTATGAAACTTTAATTTATTGTACAGTACACAACATGTAAAGAATTTTTGTGAGAAATTATAATATATTGCTTCTAAAAGCACTTTAAAATTGTACATATCAATCTTACCCTTTACTTTGACAAGTAGCATCACTCGGTTACACCATACTTGAACTGAAGTAACATTTTCAAACAATGTAAACTCTAATTGAGAGTGTACATGTGAAGAATCAATAGATATAAGACGAGTTGATACCATCATATTTTTACTACTCAACAGAGGATCTGTAGTATTAATACTATAACTTATTCCTTGTCCAACTGTATAATCTCTCATAGTAATATCATTCCAGTTCCAAAAAATATATGATGTTGCATTTTCTGTGCAAGACAAAGTGTAATTTTCACCAGAACATGCTTCTAACACAGGAGGTGGTGGATTTACTGTAGTTTCTAAACAATGATAAAATATTCGCACAATGATTAGCAATAAAGTGCAGCAAGTGCTAGGACGGATCCAGTGCTAGTGACAGTGAATGGCTCACATATATTTTAGGTCAAAATGTATATAATTTATCTAATATTAATGATTGTTTGTAGGAAATTTGATATTAATTTAAGAGTGAAGAGCATCAGTTTGCATGCAGTTGTTTTGCATTAATTTTACACTCATCCTTATAATTTTTCAAAAAAATTGGTTGGGATGGGAAGGAGTATGTGGCATATTGGTTTTCTCCAGAAGGGAGGATAGAAAAGATCCAACTGTCAATATAATATCTCTCTCTCTCTATATATATATATATATATATTATATATATATAATAATATATTTATATATTATAGATATATAATATATTATAGATAATATATATATATAATATATAATATATATATAATACTTATAGCACAAGTCAGAGTACAATATGGGAAAATATTTTACGAGCACGCAAAATATTTTCACGAGCCAAAGGCGAGTGAAAATGTGGCGTGAGAGTAAAATATCATTCCCATATTGTACGACGAGTGTGATAAGTGATTTATTGCGTCTTTGAAATTTTTCTCAACCGGTTACAATACAATTTTCATTGATTTTACTCGCTACGCGCGCGCTACAAGTAGCGTACAATATAAACCGTACAATATGGGAGAATACAGAACGCTCGCGTGATGCGGAAATATTCAAGTAAAAATATCAAAGCTGCAATAAATATATATAATATATTATATATATATATAGAGAGAGAGAGTGAGAGATGTTGACAGTTGGATCTTTTCTATCCTCCCCTATATATTATATATAATATAATCGTGTTAATACGGCAAATGTAGTCATTACAATTACAAACTGCATAGCTTGCAAAAGTAATTATTCCAAATTGTAATAATTACTATTACAAAAACTACTGTTAGAAATATGTATTCAAATTTTTTTCAGTCACTGAAATGTGAAAGCTAACTATTACAGACTTGAACACTACAGATTGATTGTGACTCATAAATGATTTGTGATGCAAATAATTAATGAATATTATTGTGCATATGAAAATGATATATAATAATAGCACTTTTACACTTTACTAATCAGGTCTGCAAGAATGCCTATAAGCAGTAACATTCCCACACAGCCGTGATACATGCCCAAATAATTCACATATTAGCTTATTTTTACATATAATACTTTTTCTTATTTTGGTTTGTAACATTATGGGCTATGTTGTAGAGGGGTATTCTGAAAATAAAGTGTAACCGGATATAACCAGCACCTCTTTTGAGAGAGAAGAGAGAGATTAGCTCCACCACATTCACATGAACATAAACAATCTAGTCATTCTCATAATGTTAGAATGGCTGTTGTCTGTTTTATGGTGAATACCAGCTCACATAAATACCAGTATTCACCATAGTTCATTTCCCTGTTATGTCATTGCCCCACTTCCACTATGCTTTTAGTGGCAGCAAATGCCATAAGTGGAGCAACAGGACTGATTCAAGGATCGCCAGATCCCTCATCTTTCCCCCAAATATGTTATCTTGAGATTCATATTATTATGCTCCACATTTTGCTCTCTTCATAGTTTGTGGTTGGGATTAAAATGCCAGTTGACAAAATTCAGAATGTAAGTGAGAACTCTAACACAATGAGCAGCAAAGTGGTCTCTTCCTTAGGCTATACCAAGACACAATAGTATCAACTTTTTTCTTTAATCCTCCCAAAGTACCACTAGCAAATATTTGACTTATGTTTATTAGATAGCAGTAACCTTTGAGATTATTGAATTACAAATGTTTAGGTTAGCCTAATGGGCTTCATCCTCAGGTTTTCTCAACTTTTAAGGTTTTACTTACATATTTTTCACTAACTTACGGAATTGGGAGAAGATATTATTCATCTGAAGAAATAAAGCAAACATGTTATAGTAAAATCCTCTCATAATGATATCTAGCTATGAGAAGTGTTTAGCTTTAGCCTCCAATTTTATCTCGAACTTATCATCGACAAATTGACACCACTACTGCCAGAACCGCTGAAGCTTCTGGTACCTGCTATACTGGAATTCCACTGTCCGACAATAAGCAGGGGGCGTGGCAGCACAGACGAAACGAATAAACTTTAACGCTGGCACGGAAGAGGCAGGAGGTGTGGTTTGGTAACAATCTAAGACCTCTATCCTTGGGGGAAGAATTTGGGAAGCCAATGTATTTGTGTTCTTCTCCAGGTGAACAAGATGAAAAAATGAGAAATACTTTTCATTCATTGTGTACGTAGCTATAATATAAAAAAATATTTTGTTTTCTTTCATTCCGTCATAGTTAATTATTTATTTATTTATTCATGGGATACATGCATTTTTTGCTTTCTGCATATGCTGTTTTACCTCCTGTCACTGCTATGAATTTCGGCCCAACTTATAATAACATTTCACTCAGTGAGTTTCAATATGGATGGCATAAAGGAAATTGTTAAGGTTATTATTCTTAAATACGAGTAGTTTTTTTATATTTTGGTCCTGTATTTCAAACATTAAATGAATACTTTTACTTCCATGTTCTTTTAGCCTCAATAATTATAAAAATAAAATAGATTCCACCTACATTTGTTCCACTGATTTAGCTGACTACTATTTCAGCTATAAACTGACTAGCTGTTTACAGCCATCACAGAAGCTCTGCTTCAATAAATAAAATATGGATGCAAGTAATGTTCTATAACTCAACACTTCAAGAATGTCCAGTACTGGTGGGATAGAGTTAGCTAGGTCATACTGAATTAAAGTGATTCTGTAATAATTACAAACTAGCTAATACATTTGTCTTGTCTCTTCTTTTCAATCTTTGTTCATCATAAGTTTACCAGCTAGGATGTAAAATATCAAGAGACTAAGACAGGGTAGAAGTTGGTTCGTTTGAGGCTCTGGCTTAGAAGAATTCTGATCTCCTTACGACTTCAAGTGTTTTAATTCATTAAATGGAAAGATTCTATAATAAAAGCTTAACAATACATAGCTATAATATCATTAGATTATATTATACTGATGCTATTTTGTAACAGAAGTCTGCTTATGAAGTGATCAGAGTTAGATTATATCAGTGATAAGTCAAGCAGCCTACAAAGCCACACCAATTGATACATTGGAAAATATATTCTCAATTTATCCACTCATATTTCTATTGAGGCAAACACAGAAGATAACCATATTATATTGATGCATTCTCATTCATTTTTTTGCTAGTAATTATCTTGTATACACTTTTGAAAATGTTTAGAAAAACTATTAACATGATTGTTATTGTAACATAGGATATGTTTTGATAGCAATGTTCACAAGAACAGTGCAGTGGTAAACAGCTACTAAAAATGCAATTCCATCAATATAAAACTTTGTACAATTTTTTTCTATTTCTAAGTATTAGTTATGTATGATAGGTTTTGAAGTATATATAGTAAGCGATTAGGGATAACAGAAGCACTATTGAAGTGGTAATATTCAGATGACCTTGCTGTAGGGATGATGTTTAACCAATATTGGGATAACTTAATGGAGAAAAAGGTACAGCCTATAATTATAACAGGGTGAAGTCTATATTTCAAAATTTGATGTGAAAATGATCTATATTCTAGCAAATAGGTTGTTAAAATTTGCCCCTTCCCTCCCTCCCAACTTTCAAATAGAAATGTCTCCCCTGTTTGGGTGATTTTAGTAAAATCCCGGTACTGTTCAATACCAAAAAATAAAAAATAAAATAAAAATTATACTGAAATGTTATCTTGCAGTTGAATTAATTTAATTTTTGTGATGTTAGTAATGAATTTGAAGCTATTCAGTAAAAATCATCAGGATGTAATTGTTAACTGTTAATACTTAAAATTGTAATGTATTATGCAATGCATTACAGAATAAAACTTTGAATAAAGAGAGTGCAGAAGTAATTAACAGTACTATGTTTTTAAGCAATATCCATATTAAATGCACTGGTTTCTTAATCACATCCACATTTATTAACTCACCCATTTATTGTTATGATCACATCTACATCCTGGAATGACCAATGGAAAATTAGCAAATATCTATTCTAAGATCTTCATTCGATAAAAAGTTAGAGTTAGATAGATTATTTGTGTATGTATTAAGAAAGTTACAGTGTACATAGAGTGCAAGCACTTTAGCACTTTAGGGTGTGCCAGAGTAATCTGGTGTGGTACGTAGCTTAAAGTGATAAGTAAATAATAAAAAATATGTAAACATGTTGACATAGTGTCGAATAAGAGGAAAATGGAATGTTGAATATTTTGAAGATCACCATGCATGTCATTCTTTATCCTGCAGTTACAAACAAAGTCAACCATTACATAAATGAAAAGATGACAACAACATTATGACTTAAATCAGGTCTAGTGTACTATTTTTTTAAATTAATACAATCTTCAGGAGCCTTGGCTGAAGTTTACAACCCTATTTTCATTTAATGCAGTTTAGCACTTGAAATATGAGTTTGTTCTAAAATAATATGAACCTAAACTTAGGAGTCTAGTCAAAAAAATAATGTCTTTGTAAACACAATCACTGCCTGAAAAGTGTCCATTGACAACCAAAACAAAATCGTAAATTAGTGTATAATGTGTTGATAACTAGTTTGTTAACCTCTACAGCCTTGTCAATTTTTTGTTAACTCTAATTGCCAAGACAGTTTACGGATTTATTATGGTTGTAAATGGACTCTTTTCACCCTGTGAATAATGACACAGTAGAGTATGTCCTCTTGTAGTCATTAATGCCCTTTCACCATAAGACATTTTTTCCTTAGTTCTGCTGATTCAATGACTAGATGACAAAAGCCGGAATAATGAGTGGCAGCAATCTAAGTATCCAGTAATATTACTTTAGAATTAGTGGTACTATAATAATTGTTAATATAACAATGTTATAATTTTTGATGTGAAAGAGTTTAATGAATTGTAAGTAAATCAATACAACAAAGTGATAATTTGTTTCAGTATTCACAGAACAGAAAAGATTAAAGAATAGTTTACGTTATTTATTAGTTATAATGTCATTACTTGTTTACTGAAGAACATTAGCAAAAATAGAATAAAATATTAATAGTGTGGTGTATGTTGAAGTCCATAAGCTGAATTAGCTGTCATTTCTGTGGCTTCACTGTGATGGTCAACATTCACTTCCTCATAGGTAGGTGTACTAGGAGGCTGCGGAGTAGCCACATGTGTAGTCAAATTGTTGCTTCTCTCTGTGTTTCTGTATAATAGTGCATTTATTGGAATGATTAAAAAAAAGGATGATGAAATAATTTGGTCAACAGTATTCAGAAATACATCAAGGCATGTATTATATACAACATTCCTAATATAAGTTAGGAAGTGCTCAATAAGGAAACAAGGGGGGAAGGAAGTTGTCTTAAAGTAGAGTTAGTTGATCAGAATAGTTAGACAGAGAAAATGCAATCTTAAACCCTCTAAAAGCATTGACCACTAAGCAATTGTGCTTGTTCATATTGTTTCAATCAAGCATAAAAAATTAATATTAATTGCTTTAGCATAGACAAAATTACTTGCTATGGGAGGAGGGGGATGGTATTTCCCTTTGACGATAGCATGTACTTTTGTCTATGCAAAATTAATTACTTAATAACAATTTTTATGCTTGTTCTAAATAGTATCAACAAGCACAATTGCTTAGTGGTCAATGCATTTACCGGATTTAGAATTGCATTTTCTCTATATAACTATTCTGATCAACTAACTCTACTTTTGAGTGATTGATGTTGTGTCCTGACATACCTGATACCTCATATGATACTACATGTTATAACATATCCATGAAAAAATTAATATGAGCTAATACGTTTTGAAGAGCTAATACATTTTGAAGAGCTTACTGAAAAAAGGAATTGGAGTATTACATGTGTAGCTTATGTAATATATAATGTAACTTACTGATGTCATTTAGTATCTTAGCTAGTTTACAAAACTCATGGGAGTATATCAATGTACACCTATTAAATTCCAACAGTGAACTGTAAGTCCATAAAATTTAAAACAGTAGTTTTGCAATGATTTCTATTAACACTATATCACTAGAATATTACTCACCTTTTATTTCTGTTTTTAATCATTACAAAAGTCATAGTGAATAGTATTACAGAAAGTATAAATAAAATAAGTGAAGAGCAGAATACCACAGGGAGAATAATCAGTTGATAATTATTGTTATTAGCACATAAATCATTATCTGTATTTAAGGCAGAAGTTCCAGTAGTTGTGTTATTCTCAATGTGATAAACATCTAGTGAAAAATTAAAATAATTTACTAAAAATAATGACTTTATAATCTACTAATTTATAGCATGAACTTTAAAATCAGTACTGCAATTCATTGCTCATGAATAATGTTAAGAATTTACACAAAAAAAATTTAAGTTGCATATTTAGTAAGTTGTAGAATTAACAACTAAAGCCCAATGAATTTAAAACTAAAGCCTAACAAATACAAATTAATGAGTATAACTAAATTTGATCATCTGGAATGCATTTCAATATGGAAAAAGTAATAATATGTGATCAGTTCATGATGTCAACACACACTTTGTGAAATGTACCAACAATTTTTGAAATGTTATTTCTTTTTTTACAGACTATGCTAAGAGTAAAATATCACCAGTTGTAATTTACATATTAATTAAACAAACCCGTGGCATAATCAAGAAGGATATTTTTTCATAATTTTCTTTGGAAGCAATAAAAATATTATCAAATAATTAAAAAATTAACTTAAACAAAATTTTACATATTATTCTTACCCTTTACTTTTACACATATTGCAGACACATATAAAACTCAAGAAGTGTCAAGCATCAGCCATATTGGTACATTACAATCCATAGTTACCCTTGAAGGTGGATATAAGCAAGTAACAAACAAGCTCACATGACACATGACTTGCTTTTCGGTTCATCCATTCCCATTCACATGTCAAGTTATTTTTGCAAACATCTGTTGAGACATTTTCCCCCAAAATTTATTATTGGAGGATTGCATAATTATTTGATGCCATATGAATCATATCATAACTCTGTACACATTAAGTTTAAATGTTGCAGTTAATCTTATCATTTGTAATTTATCTCTAAAATTCTGATAGAGATGTGAAAAAAATAGTGCTCAAGTAGATCGTAAAGTTTTATTTTGTGACATACCAATATGCATAAGAATACTAACTGATTCATTGGTTTTATGTGAAAGAGGTAAGCTTGTGATCTGAGTTATTTTATCACAGTGATAAGACAAGTAGCCTGCAGAAGCCACATCAATTGATAATTGGAAATAATATATCCTCAATTAATCCACTGTTATTTAGTTATTGTATCCTGTGTGCACTTTCTAAAAGGCTTAACATAACTTTCAGCATCAATGTTATTAAATACATATTTTGTTATGGTTACATAAAGATGGTTGTGATCGCAAATTCAATCAAAATGTAATCACTTACAAGACCTGCCCAATGTCATGGATTATTGCCTATACTTTCTTGACCTTTGTCTGCCTATAGTCTGAAATTTTTTTATCAGATACAAAGTCCGTAATATTTTCTCATCTTGTTCATAATAATATAAAGTTTGTATTTCTTGTACAGTAAAATATTTATAAAAAAAGTTGCATGAACATAAGATACTGCTTTAAGAATACTTAACAAATTTTTTACATACTAATCTTACCCTTTATTTTTACAAGTAACATAACTCGATTACATGATACTTGAACTGAAGTAACATTTACAAACAATATAAACTCCAATTGAGAGTGTACATGTGTAGAATCAAAAGATATAAGACGAGTTGACACCATCATATTGTTATTACTCAACAGAAGATCTGTAGTAATAATATCATTGTTATCTATTCCAGATATATATTGTCTCATAATAATATCGTTCCAGTTCCAGAGAATAGTCGCTGTTCCATTTTCTGTGCAAGACAAAGTGTAATTTTTACCAGGACATACTTCTAACATAGGAGGTGGTGGATTTAGTGTAGTTTCTAAACAATAACAAAGTTGCACAATGATGTGTAACAAGCGAGATAATATTAGGGCTATTAACACTAACAATCTAGTATTATATTTAATGTATATCTCATCGCTTAGCTATATTATTATTATTATTGAGTTATAAGAGTTTAGGGTGGCCTAATGAGTTTCCTCTAGAGTTTTCTCCACCCTTACTGTTAGCTAACATATTAATCACTAACTTACGAAATAGGGCCAAGCCATCTGTCATCTGAAGATATATAACGCATAAAATGCTAAATTCTCTCATAATGTTATCTAGCATCTAGAAATAGTAATACAGTTCCTCAATAGACAAACCGGTACCACAATCGCAGTTAGCACGGAGTTTTACAGGGACTACATGCACCGCAAAATGTTGTGGTTACACATAGCGAAATTATTAGCTATCTATATCTAGTAAACAGGAAGCTGTGAACATTTGGTATAAGACC
>WLWD01003792.1_pt1 | contig 22140 bp, 15 predicted proteins | sample 6712731 | NCBI WGS metagenome assembly WLWD01 (sample SAMN12718690, study PRJNA576275) | sponge metagenome | isolation source: marine sponge | host: Mycale hentscheli | place: New Zealand: South Island, Marlborough, Capsize Point | collected 2014-11-01
CGCCCCCCCCCCTCCCTCAGTTTTTGTCTTGCAATGGCAGTTCTACGGAATGGAATTACGGACTTTTTATGGTGCCTACTGTATGCAGTAAAAAAAAATATATAAAAAAAGTGTAGATTTGTAGTTGCTTGGTCTAGTATGGGAACAAGAAAATATCTAATGAATTAATCAATTGGGAGTGTTTTAACTTGCTAAGTACCTTATAAAGTGTAATTTGTGTGTGTAGCAATGGGCAGTGACTTCAACGTGAATGGTGCTAGTAATGGACGTCTTGAAGTCGTATTTTCTGGCGTGGTTGTTCAGGCTGTGTCGGTCCAACATACCATTGATGGAGTGGCACAAGAGAACAATGAGACATACAGTTTGACTTTATCAAATAGATTTGGTTTCCAGAACTATGCCTTTGAAAACATTAATGTGACAATTATCGATAGTGATCGTAAGTTTTCTAAATATTAGTTAATCTTATTTTAAACTCTTATCAGGTAGGGAGGATGGACTTGCTAAACCAGTCATACAACTTCTCTCTCTCTCTCTTTCCATTGCATTTACGTATGTGCTGGCAACACACATGCATGTACCAACAACATTACACAAATCACTTGTTTTGTTTTTGTTTGTTTGTTTTTTTATTTTATTTTTTATTTTTATTTTTTATATCCACTATATGGTCCTCTTGGGTGGGATTATAATAAACTCTATTGCCTAGTTGTATTTTCTTGAACCACACCCACTGTCCATCACAATTCAAATAAGAATCTGGTTCGAAGGACCAGGACATTAGTGCCAGAGTTGTGGCTATCAGTAGCTGGCTATACATTGAGCATTGTGTTCCAGTTGTATTACGTGCTTGTGTTTTAGACTTCTTCAGTCCATAAAAATGCCTTTCAATTTATATATAAATATGCTTAAAAAAAGCCTAGAATATTAATCTGTGTCTCGGCCTATTATAGACATTGCCACTTTGAACTATCATTACAATGATTTTTGGCCTTTTGGAGGGCTTTTTGTCCCTGGCCCTCTCGCCTCAAATTTTTCATTAACAATTTCATTAAAAGAAAAACCCTGAATTTTAACAATGTTGATTTGACTCCCATAAATCGTTCTTTTATACTCTATAGTCACATATACAACATTAAGGGGAGTTGTAACCAAGAAATGCAGTTACTATGTAATATTTTTAAATATATTTTTAGGAGTGAGGTTTTCCTTCAGTGAGAGATTTCACAGTAAAGGAGAAGGTAGTGATCGGCTTATTGTCGCTCCGTTAGCCAAGAATCAGGACACTCGTTTAGCTAACCCTGTCACATTCAACATCGTACCTCTCACCATTGCGGCGGCCTTGAGTAATGGAAGTTACGTACCTGATGGAGCTTTGCCACAAACAGTTAATGCCGATTCAAACTCTCCTTATGAAGCAAGTAAGTTCGATGTAACTTATTCTTCCTGGCAAGCACACACACATCAATATACACAAACACACATCAATATATACAAACACACATCAATATATACAAACACACATCAATATACACAAACACACATCAATATATACAAACACACATCAATATATACAAACACACATCAATATATACAAACACACATCAATATATACAAACACACATCAATATACACAAACACACATCAATATATACAAACACACATCAATATATACAAACACACATCAATATACACAAACACACATCAATATATACAAACACACATCAATATATACAAACACACATCAATATATACAAACACACATCAATATATACAAACACACATCAATATACACAAACACACATCAATATATACAAACACACATACGTATTTACTTTGAGTTGATCAGTGTATACCATGTATAGATTTACAACTATGTAGTCTTATGTGTATCCCACTCTGTGTATATAATATTATGTAAGTACCCACAGAAGCGGCGAAAGTACCACATGACTGCCATTTTGTTTTTACAGCTCACAGGTATAGGTATGCTCGGTTAATGGTTCAGTTAGCGTGAAGATGCTGCATTCTGTTTGCTTTGTTGATATTCAAAAATCTCTTCTTTTTACATCGCATCTTTTGTGTGTTTCAGTTGAGGCAGATTTTGATACTACCAGCTTCCAAGTGGTGTTTCCTGCTGATGCATTGCCCTTACCTGTGCGGCCATCCATCAATGTGGAGATTCCAATATTTGATGACGACATAAACGAGAGATTTGAACAGCTGTTTTTGATTACATCAGAAGTTGTTGATGCTGTTAATCCATCTACTATTGACAACTTTGAAAGAAACGTGACCATTGGGATTATTGTGGATAATGATGGTAGGTATAGGACTAGCGTGTGTAGCTGTAGGGAAGGGTGGTGGAATTCTTGTTGTTACCCTCATGTGCTACCACAAGTGATCGAGTTCATTTGGATTATGTGTGTGTTATCATTTTTATATTTATTTATTTTTGTTGGCGAGCGAGCAGAGTGAATGGGACACTATCAGGGGTAACACAACTGAAAATCGGTGATAATTGTTTGTTTATATGTATGTTTGGACGTATGTATGCCATTTTTGTGTTTGCCCTCGCATTTTTGTGTTCGTATGGTGGCTCCCATATCCCACTAAATAGAATCTTTTGTCGTATCATCCAATCTTGAATGGAATGTTGCTGGGCGCAATGAAGTCTTATAAACTTGCGTTAATTTTCTATTCGGCGAGCGAGCGTAGCGAGCGAGACACTTACAGGGGTAAAAATGAAAAAATTGGGGATGTTTGTTGGCGAGCGAGCGAGACACTCTCAGGGGTAACGCAATCGAGATTTCGCTATATTTATTTATTTATTTATTTATCTGTTTATGGGGTACGTGAGACCTCTGTTTTCGCCCGCGCTTCTAATTACGTAAGTTAGGTAAAGCGTTCACAGTTTCAGTATTTTTCAATTAACGAGCTCTGAGAATCCTTAGTGGCGGTGGTAAGTCAATGCCTCTTTGTCATGGCTATAAGCCATGCGCAACAGTATTTACTTGAAAATACATTGTCCACTAGACTACTGCGAAGGTAAGTCTGTGTAGGTGCATGTCCAGTTGTGTCAAAGCATTGTGTGTTACAACCACTACTTAGCTAAAGAATATCACAAAGAAAACTTTTAAATAACAACATTCGTACTTGGAAATCCATTGTCCAATAAGCCAGGTCACAAAGAGAATACAATGTAAGTCTTGTGTTGCTATATCCCCAGCGAACAAGTGTGTGTGTGTGTGTAAGTGTTGTATGTTGTAGCTAATTAAGCTGAAAATTTTTAAAGCAAACATAACAAATAAATAGCTTCTTTTTTTTCTTCTTTAAGGGTGACTGCATATAGCAATGCGCACCGCCCGTAGATCCGCAACATTATTTATTCCCCGTCAATATCCCACCATTCGATAATGCGCGAGCAGGAACAATCACGCAGTATAGCAGCATGACTTCGCGAAGTTGTGGTGTCTTAGCTTCAGGTTGTCTCATAGCCGTTTACAGCAACTGTCCATACAGAAGTCCTTGTCTGAGCACATGGCAAGGTGCACCAGGCTGCCCTCTCCCCCTGTAGCCATTCTCCAGGCTCTGAGCTCGAGCAGATGGATCCAGCAGGCTCATTTCTAGGAGCAAAGACTTCCCAAGCTGCACAGCTCTAATACCTTCACCTCTGGCTATCTCCAAGAAACTGCTCTCTCTTCTGACTCTTGTTATTGTTGCATTGATGTTTGTTTACTCTTGAAGCTTACACAAAGTGAAAAAATTGCTCATGTACTAGTAGTACAAGAAATGGGTGGGGGGATTATTTCATAAGAATTGCGAGAGGAATAGAAGTTCCAATTTTGTATCAGTTTTCTTGGTCTAATAATGTGAACGACAATTTTTTTACACACGGGTAGACCTCCAATTGACTTTCCTTGGTAAGATCTTGCAAGAGAGTTCTTACAAAATCAAGCAAGATCTTGTCCGGATATTTTTACTAGGGATGTTTTATAACCGGGCCTCGATATTCGCTCCAAAATTACTGAGCAGCGCCTTTGGCAGGTATTTTGTCCTTGTGTTGTAGTGTCCTGTAAGTATATAATAGTAGTAATAGTACGGTGCATAAATACCCCTTCAAAAATGTATGGGGAAAATTGCTGTTCAATTAAAATCACACAGGGAAAGTGAAATAGCGCATAACTAAGTGAAATAGCACGGTAACTAAGTGAAATACCACGGTAGCTAAGTGAAGTAGTACGGGTAAGTGTGCACGCGTGCAGCATTAACCTTGGAAACAATATCATTGCTTACCACAGAAGCTCTAACCCGTATTAGACGGAATGTTTTTCAACAGATTAGGAGGAGCTGTACGTTGAAAACAAAGTTCCAGAGGAAGAAATAAGGAGATAGTGAGTGAAAGATACAGTGTAGCTACAATTGCAAATATATTTTTTTAAAGCTGGCCTACTATTAGAGAATGATAGCACGGGTAACCTGTGCTATTCAGGATCAATAGCACTCATAAAGCACAGGTAACCTGTGCTATTCAGGATCAATAGCACTCATAAAGCACAGGTAACCTGTGCTATTCAGGATCAATAGCACTCATAAAGCAATTGAAATAACACTCTGCTTCGCCTTGTGCTATTTCAATAGCGTTACTCGTACTATTAATCCTGAATAGCATGGTTACTGGCTTCATCTCAGTTTCTTCGGTTACTACAGTATTAATATTATTTTCTAAAATTGAGTGGATGATTGGGTTCTAAAACTTTTTTAACATTTAGTTAACCTACTCTTGCATCCTTTTTTTTTTTTTTTTTTTTTTTTTTTTTTTTTTTTGTTGTTTTGTGGTGAGTAAAGTTTTTTTTAGTTTGGTTAGAATAGCTGAACTGAAAGAAGTGAATAAAATTACTGACATCTGAATACTTGTGTATTTGTGGTACACATGCACTACTGCAGTGAATTTCTTGAAACCAGCTGTATAAGGTACAGTTGGTCAGTCGTTTAAATGTTGGTTTGTGTTGCCATATACTATGTGAACCAATTGCAGCATGTTGCTACAATATATATGTGCATATAATTTTGTTATTTATTTTTAGCTATGGTGATTGGCTTTAATGCGTCTAAATTATTGTATGACGAACCTGACGGGCTCTCCCAACAAGTTATTCATTTGTTAAAGGAAAATAATCAACCCACTGAGCAGACATTTATAGTTCAAATCAATTACGAGACCATCACAGGCACAATTGGATCAGCAACACCTGGAGAGGATTTTACTCTTGTAGATTTCCCAGGAAATCAAGTTGAAGTGGTTAAAAGATTTGAACCTTTAGACACGATGATAACACTTCCTCTGTTACTGTTCCCCGATAGTATAGCAGAGGGATCAGAGGGATTTAATTTAGAAATTTCACCATTTCAAGAACCAAAATTTAGTGTACCCACACCTTCGAATTCGGTGTCAAGACAAGTTACTGTAGAAATTGTTGATAATGATCGTAAGTCCTTTTTAACAAATTTAATATACTTTCCCAGAAAATATATTTTTTATAACTAGTATATATATTTTTCCCTCTTCCCTCAGCTATCATTATTGGATTTGAAGACCCTCTCTACAGAGTGAATGAATCAGAATCTGGGGCAACTATGATATGTGTTAATGTCACCAATCCTCCTTTGGATCAACCTCTATCAGTGAACCAATTCTTTCTGACAGCAACAGCTCTGGCAGGCGGCTCAGCAAGTACGTGCTCACCTCATTCATAATTCTTAGAAATATACACATACTTTAAATAACTCTTATCACTTAAGGAGGTTTTAATTAATTTATTTATTTATTGTTATTATGCGTTTGTCTGTCAGTAAACGACGATGACCAGCAACGATTCTTAAATAATTCATGAGCTGATGTGGGTTGGTATCATTGCCATAACGGTCGGTATAGTGTGTATTCACGATAAAGCTGTGCCAAGTCGATGAGGGTAATGGTGTGTTTGAACATATATGAGCCAATTAGGCAAAGAGCCAAGTTGTCTGTAACAATGACAGTGAGTGTTATTCATGAAAAATGAGTGGTTGGTAAAGAATTGCAAATAATGACGACCATAGTGGTGAGATAATAAAATAAAACGGACATTAAACCAAGTTGTAGAGGAAGTAGTAATACCTTATTAGTACTCTATACCTAACAGTGCATCAATTGACACTGTATAGTGGGGTACAGTCGGAGACAAAATAAAGTTTCGGATTCCGTTCTATAGTAAAATGATATTATTTTTACCGTTGTGTTAAGTAGTAAAAAATCTAAGCCTACGAAAGCCTTGACATCGAGAAAACATTGATTTTGTGCAGTAGTTGAGTTAACAATTCTCCGCGAGACAACTTCGTATACGACAGTTTCTTTTTTTTTTTACCTGAAAAGCTTTGCCTCAGGAGCCTGTAAACAAAAAATCTGAACGTTTTATTGGATAAACAATTTTTTACATTGCTTTTTGCGAGGCATGCGGTGAGCGAGAAAGATTTAAACGGTAACACGGTCGAACAGAACGGCCGTTTTTTTATCGTGGAACAGAATTTGGAATTATTTTGGCTCCTACTGTACTTGCTAGTTATTATTCAGAATTGGTAAAGCATCATCATTACCTGAATAGGAAAAACTTGACAAGAGAAGAAAAAATGACCTCTCCGTGATTCAAACCTGCAACGGCTGATTGTGAAGTGGGCACTTATACAATTTAACCATCGCTTATACTTTAGCTTGAAGTTCCTTATTAATCTATTGTATCCTATAAAACTGAACACTGGGTCTGTGTTGCTCAGCTGAATTGGGAAAAGAGTCTTCATCTACAGTAGCAAACCGTAATGGGTATAAAGAACACAAAAAAAGCAGGAGAATGCAAAACTCAATACAAGTATAAGCAGGTGAGAGCGTACTGATGTAGCTACTTCAATGAAGAAATGAAAGAAACTGCGGAGCAGGAGAGGTAGACTGAGGAGGAGAAAAAAATCCAAGAGTTGAAAAGAGAGTAAAAATGACAAAAACAGGGCAGGGTATAGGTGAGGAAAGAGAGAAAGCTTGAGATCAACTATGGATAAGCTACCTTATGCTACTGCACTCCTAGTTGCACAAATTAGTATGTCAGGCGCCACTGTGTAGCGGAGTACTTAGCAGTTATTATTATTATTGTTGTTGTTGTCCAGGTTCGTCAGACTATCGTGTTGATTCTTCTTCTGGATTTTTCTTCCCAATTACTACTAGTGGAGCCAACATGATTAGTTCAAGGAGACTTTGTAATCTTGTTATTGGAATAGCAGATGGAATCTTGGAAAATACAGAGATGATAAGCTTACAGTTAACCTATTTGGGTGCCGCTCCCATGGGATTGATATTGCTTCAGCCGAACGTTACTGTGTTGGAAATTTTAGATCTTGATGGTAGGCAGTTTCAGAATTTAACTTTTTTTTGTTTTTTAATGTATTTATTTATTCTCTATCTTAAAATTTTGCTAGCTTATTTATTACTATTAGTCCAGGCACTTACTCCTATTTCTCCATTTCAGACACTTATCTGTAGGTAGGACTCAAATAGCATTGTACCAGAACTTGTAATTCAGTGTAAAGGGTCTAGGCTGAGTGATTGTCACAAGTTTATAACTAGTAATTCTCATCTATGAGGTGGTGTCACCTTTACCAAAGTTTTAAATGAATTTTATTAATATTATTACGTAGTTATTAATTTATTTATTTATTATTCATTTTAGCATCAGCGTATTCTCAGGAAACGGGAACATGTTATCAGCAAACGAGTTGCCAGGGCTCAACTCAAATTGCTGTAGATGTTTCTAATTTAGAACACTATTGCTGCAGATATTCCAGCCCCGGATTAACCAGAGGATATAGCTACCAACATTTTGGCATAGATACATGTTTCATGTGTCCACGAAGTAAGTTCCAAGCTATTTCTGCCATTGTGAATTACAGAACTTTTGTGACACGCATCAAGCGTGAGAGCACGTTCAGTGAAACACTTTGTTTGTCTCCTGGCATATCTGTTAATTATCTTTCTGCCATTTCTCCATTTTGTTTGCTGATTTATATGTGTATGTATGTAAGGTATGTAATGTGTTAATACATATTTATAGTAGAGCTGTGTCATTTTTTTTTTTTTAATATTCAAAATTTAATTCTGCTGATAATAATGCTGATTGAATGGACTACTTTAGCTGGTACATATTTAGCTAACAATGTATTTATTGACTATACATTAGTAGCAAGCCCCCCACACACTCAACACAAATGAACATACAGCAACCTATTTGCTGGCATTCTGTTTGTAATGCACAATGCTGCAGGCAGTGTGGGTATCATCTGCGAGTTCAAAGTAGAAATTTAATGTAGGAGTGCCGACAGTTGTACGGGTGCAGCTCAAATGTGTGTGCAGAATAAACTGTTGTTCTCCACCAACTTATTACTCAGTAAACATGGGACTGTGAACCACCAATTATATATAATATCTATATATATATTGGTATATTGGAACTGTTAGGCCTAGCATAGGAAATATTATGTACGGCCCATTGGCGGTCTTATCCAAGTGATGACAGGTGGTGGAGGATTGAGAGGGTTAGCCTAAACCTCTGGAACTTGTATCCTTGTTCTGCTTGCCTTTATTTGTTTGTTAGTTGTTGTTTTTTTAACAGTACAGCTAAAAAAAAAGCTATTTATTTTGGAATCCTTGCATATATTTTATATTAATAGTATAGCTCTGACAGTTAAAGAGCATGTGTATGTGTATTAATTGTAGCTGCATGTGTTAGATTGAATTTATACTTCTGTATGTTTATGTATTTTAGTAATGGGGTTCTTTAATTCAACTTATACTGGAGTTGAACAGAGTAGTTCACATCAGTTGCAAGTAGGAATACTGTCTGGACGACCTCCTGGTGGTTTTGCCATTCTCTATATTGATGTAACTGCTGGAACAGCCAGTAAGTTATTTCTCTGTGCAGTTGGTGTAAAGTGTGTGTATTCAGGCATAACTGAGGTCTAATATTATTATATTGTTTGCGAGTGAGAGAAGAAAATGAAATGTTATCAGGGTGTAACACTTTAAGAAATTAGGAATATTTGTTTATGTGTATATCATTTTTGTACTTTGACCCTCACATTATTGTGTTCGTTTAGTGGGCAAACCCATTCCATATTTCACTAAAACAGAAACATTTTGTTAGTGATGTTTTCCCTGTCATTCAGGGAAATTTAATTGTTTACAGTTTTGAATTCTGATATAATCTGAATGTGTGGGTGCAGTTAGGTTTTATAAACTTACTGGAGTTCCTTTTCTAATGGCAGTAGTAAGGTCTCTGACTCTTTGGCTGTCCAAGCCGTAAATTCTTAGTGTTGCCACCACTCTCAATTTAAAGTATGCCTACTAGAACGCTTACCGTTGAGCGTGTGTCCACCCAAAATTTTTTTTTCATAGTACAGGGCTCTGAATTTCAGAATTCAGCAACTAGAAGGTGAATAAGTGTGCACTCTGTGTGAACCCCGCAGCAACTCTGAGATTGTCAGAATTTGAGCTTCAGCTAGTACAATTAGAATGGTAAGTCCTAATTTTTAACTTTTTGCGGGATGTTGTGGGAGCGCTAGGGATGTCAGACTTTAGCTCAAAGAGTAATTTCAAGTTTTAAGCACAAGGACAGAACTCAAGAACTAAAGAAAACAGTGATATATATATACAGGTAAGTGATGTGTGTGAATACATGAGAGTTGGCAAAATGTAACTTGATCGTTCATTAATTAGAAAGTAATGCTTTTGTTCAGTGAATAGACAATGTACCGTTACGTGTTCTACATGTCTCTATTCAACTATGTGGTGGTTTCCACCACATCTCCCCCTCCTAGAGATGAAGGTTGTATGGATGGAGAGGCAGGAGAATCATCGGCATCAAGCCAGCCTTGACGAGATAAAGCATCCGCTATGACGTTATGGCTTCCCTTGACATGGACAATAGAGAAGTTGAAGTTTGACGGTCTCATCCTCCGTCTCCATAAGCGATTGTTCAGGATCGATGATTGAAACAGATGTAGTAGAGCCTTATGATCAGTGTAGACCACGAAATCAGTACACAGTAGATAGTAGGAAAAATGCTCTATAGCGGTCAACATGGCTAGAGCCTCAATTTCAGTCGCAGAATACCGTGTTTCCCTAGTCTTCAGCAGTCTGGAGTATAATGCAGTCGGCACACATTCATTATTCCTGCAGACACATAACACACCACCCACTCCACACACTCAGAGGCATCACAATACACACAGAAGGAATCAGACAAAATCGGTACTGTTAAAGCTGATGCATTACAAATTGCAGACACAATGAAATTAAATGATTCTGTCATGTCTGTCGTGCAAGGCACAAGTTTAGGTGATTGTTTAGTCGTATGACTTGTCAATGTGGAGCTGTGATTTGCGAATCGAGGTATGAATCGAGAATAGAAGTTTGATAGTCCAAGGAATGAGCGAAGTTGAGATACCGTCCGAGGTTTGACATACTTCCTCAACTGCTGAACACGAGCATCCGGCACACCAAGACTGCCTTTACCAACAACAAAACCCAAGAACTAAAACTCACGGAAACCCCAACAACATTTTGATGACTTCACAGACAGACCATGACAAAATAGCCATGACAGCACAGAGTCAATGTGTGTCAAGTGATCACTCCAAGTAACAGAATAAATGATGACATCATCTATATATGGAGCTGAAAAATCTTCTAAACCTCTTAAAACCCTTTGCATAAGCAACTGAAAAGTAGCCGAGGCATTTCTTAACCCAAACGGCATCATTTTATATTGGAATTTGCCAAATTTGCACGAAAATGACGTAAACTGTCTAGACGCAAGCTCCATAGGGACCTGATGATAACCTTTCAATAAATCTAATTTTGAAAGAAATAAAGTATTACCCAACCGCGAAATGATCTCATCCACAGTGGGCATATGGAAAGGTTCTGGCACAGTCACTGGATTAAGTTTGCGGTAGTCAACAACAATCCTTACATCACCATCCTTCTTCAAAATTGGAATAGGTGGGCTCGACCATTTAGACATAGATGGCTCAATGATATCCAGGTCAAGTAACTCATCCAAACTCTTTCTAAAGCCGTCCTCTAAATGAGCAGGGATGGTATAAGATGGTGACCACACTGGCATATCACAAGTAACCTGTATGCCATGAGCCACTGAATCAGTTTTGCCGGGTTTGTTAGTGAACACACCCCCATGCTTAGCTAGCACTACTTTAAGAGAACTTTGACACTCTTCTGATAGAACAGGAACACACTGACCAATAACATTGTCGAAACCACACTCGTCCTCATCATCACAAACAGCAACCACAGACAATACGTTAAAATCATTATTTACCACCTTCAGCATATTAATATGGACAATCTTGCTCTTGACTTCCTACCTGTGTGAGCAATCTTATAATTCACATCAGATATCTTTTCCAAAGCTACAAATAGTACAGTCATTATGATGAGTCAACCTTAAACAAATTGCAACAAAAGCAAACTCAACTGATTTTGTTTCTTCATTATGTCTTCTATGGCAGCAAAAAAGTCTTAAGGAATCTTCCTGGGGGAACATTGTGAAAATCACTCAAATATAAAACCACTTTTTGTTACTAAACGGTTTGTGGTTTTTATGGTATTTCTTGTCATATCTCAGCTTGGGTAATACTTAAATAAAAAAATAATATACCATTGGATAGCTCTCAAAGTAACCAACATTTGGCCAAAAACTGGTCCTTCTTCATTGTGGTGGTCATGTTAGAAGCAACTGTCACAGTTGCACCTTCCTTTCCTTTTGACCGCCTCAGATGTGTTATATCTTTTGTGTTCATACTCTCATAGCCATTAAACACAACTATGGCATTCTTGTACTTTCTTGCTACATATTCTGTGTACTGGTGGCAGATGTCTCCATATGTAGAACCACGGGATCATGGAATGCGTTGTAGAAGTGCTCCACCATCCAGGACATACTGAATTCCATCTTCTGAGATATCTGCTGGAGCCTCACATTCTTGAGACTGTTCTTGATTCTTTCCAGGACACTGGATGAGCACACTTCTTCTGCACTTATCTCTCCACCCATGAGTTTCTCATAGAGGGTGAGGGTTTCGTCCACATCTTGGTTCTTGGTGGTGCTTCTACATCTGCTTCATTGTCACTGCTGTGTGACATAGTTTGGCATGGCAAAGGAGCATTGAACCCACTATGCAGTATCAAAGCATAGAAGACTGCATCAACAATGAAGTGTCCACGCACAGCTCGTGCAATAGCCTTGCCACTCAGCATGTGAACAACTGCATTGGGTGCATAGATTGACTCAAGCATTTCTTGCAGTCCAGATGAATCCATCAAGTGCCCAATGGATCCAAGAAAGCTCATCTCAGTATGAAAACCACCAAGACGCAAAACGATCCCTCTGAGATCACTCTCCTCAGGCTCAGATTCAATAATCATGAGAGCTTTCCACCACAGTGGCTGATCAAATGTTACAATTGTCGTGACACCATGTCTTTGTGCATGCTCACTGATGAACATGAGTGAGTAAATGCATGTGCTGTCACTGGAATTCATGTCAATTATAGGCAAGAACATGACAGATGCTTTACCTGGGTGGTCACCCTGGTGCACAAACTGCATCATCCCTGACCATGCTGGTCTGGGGGATCCGAAATGATTTATGTTTTCCACAGAATATCAATATTTTCATAGCAGTTCTGAGCCTTAAAATGTAAAAGCTTTTGGTAAGTCACAGCAGACATTACACGACTTTTTTCCTTGTGAAAATGTATCTGCACCCTTCCAACAGCAGCAACATCAAGAGAGGTTACCTTTACTCTGGGGATTGACTGCCTTGAACTGGTTTCAGGAGTATCGGCAACAATCATACCCATACCATGGAAGGTGACATGCACATCCAATGTGCGGATGTTATGGTCAACGTTGTCAGCTCCATACTGGACGAATTCTGTTGACAGGTTGGGAATGCCAGTTCCGTGTGACTGAGCAGCATTATGCTCAATCCGCTGCACTTCATGGTAGGAACAACAAAACCCATGATGATGAAGGGAGTCAATGAGGAATCGTGAGGAGAAGTGGTGATACAACTGCACACTCAGCCCAAACTGCAGTGGTGCTAGCAGAACCCGAGGTCGAGTTGCCTGTATAATTGCTTGCCCAATTGAAGCCATTTTCACTCCAGCTTTCTTCCCAGCAAATAGTTCTTCTAGCAGTATCCTCAGAGTATTTGGTAAATACTCTATGCCAGCCTCTTGTGATGTCAGGTCATTGCAGTGGGGGTAAACTTCATGAGCTGTTTCAATGGCTTTGATGTCTACCTTAATAAGCTTTGCAGCAGCCTGTACAAGTTTTATTTTCTCTTCAGCAGTGTTTTGTTTCTGCTGCTGCTTACAGTAGTAGTCCTGGAGCACCACTCTTGCTGTTGTTCTGAAAGTGACAGCATTAGGTTTGCCATTGATCTCTGTCTGAATTATTCTTTCACCAAAGTGTTCGTGAAGCTTTGTTTTCATGTGGGGATAACTATAAGCTTCATAAGTAGTGTCTGCTAGTTTTTGGTTCATAAGGTCAATGAGATCATTGACTGTGATTTGCTCATCGTCATTATCTTCAAGGTATCTTGCAACCTCCAAAAAAGCTTCTGCCCTACTGTCATTCTGAGGACGTCCAAGCTTTGGCCTTTTGAAATCTTCTGCAATGAATGGGTTAGCTGGAAAACTGAATGATAAACTTACCTGTAACTTTTCAACCCTTCTGACTAAATGCCTCATGCATGCAAAGGCATCAGCTGCTTGCAAAAGCATGCAGATAAGGCATCAGCTGCTTGCAAAAGCATGCAGACAAGGCATCAGCTGCTTGCAAAAGCATGCACACGAGGCATCAGCAGCTGCTTGCAAAAATAACATCACTATTTTGCACATAACTCATTTACTCTTTGACTGTGGGTGTTAATTTTAGTACCAAAATGTTGGTCACTCTGAGAGCTATCCAGTAGTATATTAACTTTTGATGTAAGTAGTACCAAAGCTGAAATATGATAAGAAATACCATAAAAACCACAAACCAAACCAGTTTATAGCAAAAAGTGGTTTTACATTTGAGTGATTTTCACAATGTTCCCCCAGGAAGATTCCTTAAGACTTTTTTGCTGCCATAGAGAACATAATGATGAAACAAAATCAGTTGATTTTGCTTTTGTTGCAATTTGTTTAAGGTTGACTCAATATTTTTAGCAAAATGCCTGTACAAAAATGGGCCTTCCCATCAAGGCAGGCATTCAAGCCTGGCACTCTCATCATCACACACTGACCGACATGCAGGTCACGTAAAGAGCGACTATCTTTCACAGCGCGCTTAGCAACTATATCATCTTTAAGCCTATCTTCTTACGAGATTGTAAAACCAAAGACATGTGGGATTCCAAATCAGAAATAGAACTAGGAACGTTAAGAGAACAACCATCTGATATAGATCAATTTGACTTCAAAGTTGATAAAATGTGGGGTGTGGGTTTCAAGAAAGTCAACTCATAGGGTATGTGACCATGCCTCGAGTGAGGCAGGTTACGCAAGAAATACAATACAAGATCAAGAACTAAGGGCCAATCTTTCTTCTCGGTAATACATTTTCTTAACACTGCTTTGAGTGAGGCATGAAACCTTTCAAGTTTTCCATTGGACTCTGGATGATACGGACTGGTTCTAACTCTAGCAACAGCAAATATACTATACACAGACTCTAAAACCTTAGACATAAAATTACTTCCTTGGTCAGAGAGTACAGCAGCAGGGGAACCAATTACCGAAAAGATAGATAGCAAGTTTCTAGCTGTTTCTTCCGCCGTATAGCCACGCATTGGGTAAGCAAATGGAAACCCTGTGGCCAGGTCCATCACTGTAAGGAGAAACCTAAAACCACTTCTTGATTTGGTAAGAGGACCATGAACAATGTCAACAGCGATCTTATCAAAACGATTAACAATGGCCTCTGGTGGACAAAGTGGGGCTTTGGGTGGACCTGACTTGTTGAAACATTGACATTTTAATAGTGCGCTTGTGTGTCAGTAACATCTACGGTGTGTACATTCATAAATATTTCATGAGCTTAAACAATTTGGTAAAGCAGTCATTACATGAATGGGTAAAGTGTTGTCACATTCAGTAGAAAGTGGCTAATTGTAACTAAAAAGCAGGTGTAACAGTAGACGAGAGAAGGCGGCATAGGTTTCAAAGAGGAAGGCAAAAGTACAAAGGAGAAGACAAAAGACAATTAATCGTAAAAAATGGTTGGAATCTGCGAGGTAAGGGAGTGTAGGTTTAGAAGAGAAGGCCTAAAGGCGAGCGATTAACTAATTGTAACTAAAAAGCGGGTGGCATAGACAGTAAAGGAGGTTTCAGGAAGAAAGATAAAGTATGAAAAGAAAAAAAAAGACAAAAGGTTTTGGTAGAGGAGGGCTATAGCTTCAATCTATTAATACATCGCCGTCGGTTACTTCGAAGCGTATTGCCTCTAGACAAGAAAAAGCTCAGGCGTTTAAGCCTCGAGGTGACGGTCACGATTTCTTGTAAACAATTTTGGAGTACGCGCACATAATCGCGAATTTAATTCTAGGCGTTAATCGGTTAAGTCTGCAATCATGATAGTAGGACAGAGATTCAGAAGCAGGAGAGGTAGAAAGGAAAGGTGGGAGATAAGAAAAGCTGAAATTGTTCAGAAAATGAGAGCAGGAGAGGGAATCTTATATAACCTATACCATGCAATGGTAGATAATGATAACTGAGCAAGATAACTTATGCTACTGCATTCTTACTTTGCAATATGTCAAGCACCACTGTGCTTGCTATAGTATGTCCAAGTTGAGTTGGCCCTAAGAAAAATAACTTTAGAACGGAAGAAGCTATATATCTGGGATTTGCACCATTGGAAAGCTCGTGCTGAAACTTAAAAGTATTCCCTCAGTAAACTCCAAAACCAGAGGGAAAGTGCTATTCCTAAACTCAATAGAATAGTCTATTGGAATAGAAAAAAACCACAGCTTTCCCGCTCTTCATGTACCCGTCGGTGCAATCGATCATGTATAAAGTTTTCAATGAGCTTGTAACACAAGAACTTGTCCCTTCTCCGGAGAGTACTTTCTAGCCTTGTATTCCAGTACTAGTGTACGCTATGAGCGCCAAAGAGTCTTTAGTCTAGGATACAGGTAAGTCGAATATGCAGGTAGATTTAATTTTTATGCTTGTTTAACAACTAATGCCGAGCTGTAAATAGAAATAATGCCAACATTTAGCTAGCAGAGTGTATTATAGCTGTAGTGTCAGTAGTAAGCTATTGTAAATCAAGCATATTGTGTGATTGTTAGATCTTTTTTAAGCAGGTTTCTTACCCTTCCACCAATGTTTTTTTCCCCCTAGATATATGTGAGTGGGTCTAAGGTCCCTTGTCCTCACCCTCTATGAGAAACTCATGGGTGGAGAGATAAGTGCAGAAGAAGTGTGCTCATCCAGTGTCCTGGAAAGAATCAAGAACAGTCTCAAGAATCACTCTGAATCTCTGAAAAAGTCCTCCAGAACTTCAGCACTTTTGGTTCAGTACATGAACATGAGTGACATCTTGCGCAAATTCATCAGAGCAGAGCTTACTGGATATTTGGCATAGACGTAGAGTAAGGGTCACTAAGACTAATTCTGCAAAAAACAAAAATAGGAGAAAGAAAGAATTTTTCCAATGACTTACTTCCGGAGCCTAAATTGAAATTGAGATATAGGCTCCAGAAGTAAGTCATCGGAAAAATTCTTTCTTTCTCCTATTTTTTTTTTTTGCTATGCCAAATTTCAAATGTCAAAACAACTTAAAAGACCCCAAGCGTGCCGTGGAAAGACAAGCTACTTTTTATTCTCTCTCGTTCTCGATTTACAATAAACGGGGAATGGGCGGAGTTTTAAAGAAGCAGCTAAAAAAACGGCATAGCTTTGAGACTATTGCATGCACTCTACAGCTTACCTCTGGCTGAAAATTTACCGCTACAGTGTATAGAGTAGCCAAGGATTCCGACAAGACAGGCTGTGAGACGCTTTGAAAGCTAAAAAGAACTCTACACAAACTTCGTTAGTCGCCGTTAAAAAGCGGCTGTACGATTTAATTGCGTATGCGGAGTACGCCGTTAAATATACGGAAACGTTAATTATACCGGAAGTGGAAATTTAAATTATGTTTTCTCGATTTTCTAGTTCAATTGCTTTGCTGAATACAGCCCAGTTCAACTGCCAGTTTCTCTGCACGTCGAAGCCTTTACCCTCCAGTATTATAGCACTAAGTTGAGATAAATTGTATTAGCATAAAAAACTCAATTTTTTGGATTTGCTCCATAAGGTCCCTTTTCCTAGACCCACTCACATATTGTGGCAATTCTGAGTGACTCCACCTTCACTTTAGGGTTAGCTACTAAAGAAGCTTTTCATTATCATTCTTATTTCTGTACTATTTGTTCTGTAAATATTAATGGTTGTGATAACTTAATTGTAATGTTGTGATCGGTGAATATATGTAAATGAAATAATTGACAGTAAAAATTAAGCTTAACCGACTACACATGAATAAAAAATGTAATTGTGTCTTACGTAGTGCGGTCACGGGCGCACGTGAGACAGAGAATTGAATACTTGGTGGGAGGGTGACACTAAACGCGAGAAAGAAGACAAACGGTCGAAGATTGCCTCGGGGACAGTATTATCGAACGATAGAGTACACTCTAGGCTATTGGGAAAGCTTAAATTCGACGCTAACGAGCTGTTCCCGATTTAAAAATAAAGTACTCGCACCGTTTGGCAAAAACTCTTATGGCATCACACTGTGGCACTTAGTAAACACTAGTAAGGTAGGAAATATGGTTTCATGGCTGAAACAGTTTGCTACTAAATCATAGAGGTAAGAGAAAGTTGTTTTGTACACATCTGTCTTACATTCAGGAAGAATTTGTTGATATTTATTTAGGGTGTGGTTTATTTTGAACTGAGCAGTCCGTTATAATTTTGTCAACAGAGAAGCTTTTATTGGCTTTTGTGTATAAAAACAGGTACATCACAAATAAATGATAGAATATTTGAGTGTATTCAGTTTTGTACTCCAAGGTGTCTTTACTTTTGATGTGCTGTGTGGGTCACCGCGCACTCAGTCTCAGAGGAGATACCAACTTTACTCATGTGCTGGTGGGGCGAGGTATGCTGCCACCAGAGTCCTCCTCCCTGGCCTAATATTGACTTATAGAGTATTAAATCTATCGTCTAAAAGTAAGGCACGAGGTAGAACTAAAATGTCTGACGGATGATACAAGTATATATATGACTGTAAAGGCCACGCCTATTATGACGGGCTATGACACACGAAAGATAGAGACTTCCTGCACTGCAGCTTTACGTTCACACTGCAGCGCAGGAACACACAAACATACGAACGATCAACACTAATTAACAAATGAATGACTTGCACAAACAACTAACTGGCTAAATACCAAAAATATGACTGTGTGTGTGCATGACTAGTTCTGTTCTGTTGGAGGCGTGGTATCCTGCCACGCCTCATCACTTTCTGTCGGCCCGACCCACATCTCCCCCGCCTAAGCTTTGACCTCCGGGAGAAGCTGGTAACAAGGAGGGCCACGATTGCCTCGAAAAACCATCGGCGTTTGAGTGATCTCTTCCAGCTCGATGAACTATTTCAATGTGTCTGTCTTGCAAGGTGAGTGCAAATCGAAGAAGTCTGCGGTTCAGACCCCTGCCTGACTGGAGAGCCAAACACGCTCTATGATCAGTGACGATCTTCACTGGACGTCCGTATACCAATCGCTCAAAATGTCGAACGGATGCTACAATAGCAAGACTCTCAAGTTCTGTAACAGAGTAGTTGCGCTCAGAAGGGCGGAGCTGACGACTGAAGAATGCCACGGGGAGCTCCACATCGTCACGTATTGCATGGAGACACGCCCCGATCCCGTCACCGGAAGCATCAGTGTATAAGACCACCTCATCATCCTGTCTAGGGACACACAGCACAACATGATCAGCAAGTATATCCTTAATCTTACCGAATGCGTCCTCCATGCCCACTGTCCAATCCACCTGATGAGGAGAACGGAGAGAGACTGAGGGAGTGAGAACTGCAGAGAACTGACCAAATCCTGGGATGAACTGTCTATAATAAGACATGGTGCCCAGGAAAGAACGCATGGCTTTCTTTGTACCAGGTTTCCTGAATGCTACTAGAGCATCAACTCTACATTGGGGAATAGACAACCCACCCCCACCTATCCTGTGACCAAGGTAAGTAAGGTGCTTTCTACCAAAACAACACTTCTTTCTTTTAATGGAGAAACCAGCAGCACTAAGACACTCTATGACACGTTTAAGATCCAACAAGTGACTTTCCCAAGAGTCACTGAAAACCACAACATCATCTACATAATTGCAGCTGACGTCACTAACTGGAGAAAGGACTGCTTCTACTGCCGCCTGAAAAATGGCAGGAGCGTTCTTAAGCCCAAAAGGCATGCGAACAAACTTAAACTTTCCCAGTGGACAGACAAAAGTAGTTAGGTCACTAGAGGCATCATCCATAACTATCTGATGGAAACCGGATGTAAGGTCCAGAGTTGATAAACATTTACTCTGACCGACTTTCTGCAAAATTTCATCTAAAGATGGAACCCAATACCGAACTAGAGGAGTAACTGAATTAAGTTGACGAAAATCAACACAAATACGAACAGAGTTATCTTTCTTCCTCACTGGAACCAAAGGTGAGGACCAAAGGGCACTTGACTTAACAATAATACCCTCATCAAGGAGTTTGGTAAGTTCTTTCTTCACAGCTTGTTCAATACCAACAGGGATGTTTCTACCCTGCTGAGAGACAGGCGTTGCATGTTCAGACAATACTATTGTGCATTTAGCAGATTTGCACAAACCAGGTTTATCACTAAATGAACAAGAAACACTATACAATACATCAAGCAATTCTTTGTTATTAAAACCATCACATTTATCAGAACTGAGCAAAGGAGAAGATTCTAGCAAATTAGTGTCTATGCCCACTTCCTCGGCCACCAAAGTCGCTGCACACACATTGAGGGGTCTGTCGACATATGTCTTCAGATTGTTTATGTGAGCAAGACGTGTGGGATGGCCATCACCCTTGCTAACCTTAAAGGTAACACGGGAGACTTTGTCAGTAACACAATAGGGGCCTTCCCAGGAAGCTTGGAGCGAACTATGAAGCCCAGGGATTCTCACTAAAACTTTATCACCAATATTCAAGGTTCTGTCAGTTTTGCCTTTGTTATAACTAATGGCTCTACTCTCATTGGCTGTGGCTTCCTTAGAAGTTGCCATATCATGAATAACACCTAACTGGTCATTAAGTTTCAACAACCAACTTTCAACATCCATACACTGTAAAGATTTCTCAGACCATCCGTGATATAAGAGATCAAGGGGACCAATAACTTCTCTGCCATAAACTAGCATGTGAGGGGAGAAACCTAAGTCTCTGTTGGGGACTTGTCTGATAGCAAATAATGCCATGGGCAAAAAGTCAACCCAATCAATCCCACTATCAATAGCTTTGGCCAACATAGGCTTTAGAGTCCCATGTAGCCTTTCCACAACCCCGTTAGACTGAGGCCTATATGGAGATGATTGTATGGTATGCACACCCAGCAAAGTGCATAAGTTATCCATTAACTTGGAAAGAAACACAGTGCCACGATCTGACAGCACTTTCAGAGGAATACTAGTACGGGATATGATTTGGAGGAAACACTGCGCAGCTTCCTGAGCGGATGCAGTACGCATGGGAAGTGCTTCAGGCCACCTACTAGACAAGCAAATATAAGTGAACATGAATCTGGAACCACGCTTGCCCTTGGGAAGGGGACCTACCAGATCAACAGCCACAGATTCAAAAGGCTGTGTTAACACTGGTCTCTGCACCATGAGTGCTTTCTTGTTACCCGACTGATTAATACGTAGGCAGAGATCACAACTTTTGACAAACTTAACTATATCTCCATAAATATCTGGCCAAACAAAACGAGAATTTAACAGGCGCCTCATTCCACGGACACCCGCATGAGCAGTATTGTCATGGGCCAGTGTAAGTGCTTTACATCTTTTAGACTTGGGCAATACGATTCTATCACACACATTGTTGAACTCATCCAAAACACTATGAATCAAAACACCTTTATCATTATAAGAGTAACCATTTAGCTTTCTAACGCCCAAATCTCTGATAGACTCTAAACTAGGATCACTTTTGACCTCCTGAATAAGAAAGTCAGCACTAGAAAGATCATTACACTCAGGAATATCAAACTCGGGATTATCAGAAACAACAGGATTAATCACCACACTAGGAGGTGTAGACTGGGAGATACAATCATCACCAGCACCATTCCCACCTGACGACTCAACAGGCTGGGGAACACCATCTGAAGAACAAATGGCATTACTACTACTGAGAGATATATGGCTATTCAACTCATCTTCCTTACATTCTTCAGAAACAACACCAAGCCCAGATCCCAAGAAATCAGACTCAGAAACCGAAGCAGTACTACCATCAACCTCAGCAGCACACTTCTCAAAACCGAGATCAATGTTAGCCAATCTCTCAAACTCAGATTGAAATGTGATAGGGTCAGCTTCTACAATATCAGACACAAACTTTTTCTTTCTTCTAGACCTGTTAGATTTAGTCGTTGACCTTGTCACAACTGCTACCGTTGCACTCCTCTGGATGTTATCAGAGCCCTGAGAGGTCTTACAAGCCTCCTGCGGGTTGACAACAGAGCCAGCACCACCTTCAGAGAGTGAATGGATGCCCGAGGTATCATCGGGGTGCCCTGCCTCCTCTGCCCTGGGAGGAGCATTAGAGGCAGCATCCAAAAGGAGCCGGGAAGCCATGTCTCCATCCATGGGGACAGAGAACAGGACCCTGTTACAGAGGTCATCCTCATGAGCCACTGCAACCACGGACATAAAAGTTTTCCCACTATAATCAAA
>WLWD01003156.1_pt1 | contig 22138 bp, 19 predicted proteins | sample 6712731 | NCBI WGS metagenome assembly WLWD01 (sample SAMN12718690, study PRJNA576275) | sponge metagenome | isolation source: marine sponge | host: Mycale hentscheli | place: New Zealand: South Island, Marlborough, Capsize Point | collected 2014-11-01
TAGGACATGCAGTCTGAAACTAGGACATGCAGTCTGAAACTAGGACATGCAGTCTGAAGCAAGGACATGCAGTCTGAAGCTAGGACATGCAGTCTGAAGCTAGGACATGCAGTCTGAAGCAAGGACATGCAGTCTGAAGCTAGGACATGCAGTCTGAAAACTAGGACATCAGTCTGCAGTACTGACATGCAGTCTGAACAGGACATGCAGCCAATCTGACCTAGTGAGCACGTGTCAGTCTGAAGCTAGGACAATGCAGTCTGAAGCTAATGACATACAGTCTGAGCTAGGACTGCAGTCTGAAACTAGGACATGCGTCTGAAGCTAGGACATGCAGTCCTGAAGCTAGGACATGCCGTCTGAACTAGGGACATGCAGTCTGAAACTATGACATTCAATCGGAAACTAAGGACATTCAGCTGAAACGAGGACAATGCAGTCTGAAAGCAAGACATGCTGTCTGAAGCCTAGGACATGCAGTCTGAAACTAGAACAAATGCATTCTAAGCTAGACATTCAGTCCTGAAAGCTAGTACATGCAGTCTGACACTAGGACATGCATTCTGAAACTAGGACGCAGTCTGAAGCTAGGACCTAACAGTTGAAACTAGGACAATTCAGTCCTAAGCTATGACATGCAGTCTGAAACTATGACATTCGTCTGAACCTAGGACATACCTTCTGAAACTAGGACTGCAGTCTGAACTAGGACACCTGCAGTCTGAAGCTAACATGCAGTCCTTAAACTAGGACATGCAGTCTGAAACTAGGACATGCAGTCTGAAACTAGGACATGCAGTCTGAAGCAAAGACATGCAGTCTGAAGCTAGGACATGCAGTCTGAAACTAGGACATGCAGTCTGAAGCTAGGACATGCAGTCTGAAGCTAGGACATGCAGTCTGAAACTAGGACATGCAGTCTGAAGCTAGCTGACATGCAGTCTGAAACTAGGACATGCAGTCTGAAACTAGGACATGCAGTCTGAAGCTAGGACATGCAGTCTGAAGCTAGGACATACAGTCTGAAGCTAGGACATGCAGTCTGAAACTAGGACATGCAGTCTGAAGCTAGGACATGCAGTCTGAAGCTAGGACATGCAGTCTGAAACTAGGACATGCAGTCTGAAGCTAGGACATGCAGTCTGAAACTAGGACATGCAGTCTGAAGCTAGGACATGCAGTCTGAAACTAGGACATGCAGTCTGAAGCTAGGACATGCAGTCTGAAACTAGGACATGCAGTCTGAAACTAGGACATGCAGTCTGAAACTAGGACATGCAGTCTGAAGCTAGGACTGCAAGTCTGAAACAAGACATGCAGTCCTGAAGCTGGAGCATACAGTTCTGAAACTAGGACATGGCAGTCTGAAGCAAGGACTGCATGTCTGACGCTAGGACTACAGTTCTGAAACTAGACCATGTAGTCTGAAGGCAAAGACATGCAGTCTGAAGCTATGACATGCGGCGTCCTGAAGCAGGAAATGCAGTCCCTGAAACTGACTGAGTCTGAAACTAGACTGCAGTCTGAAACGAGGACAGCAGTCTGAAGCTAGGACATACAGTCTGAAGCAGACTACAGTCCCTGAAACTGAGGACATCATTCTGAAGCAAGACATGCATGTCCGAAGCGATAGGACATACAGTCCCCCAGTCTGAAGCTAGGACATGCAGTCTGAAACTAGGACATGCAGTCTGAAACTAGGACATGCAGTCTGAAGCAAAGACATGCAGTCTGAAGCTAGGACATACAGTCTGAAACTAGGACATGCAGTCTGAAGCTAGGACATGCAGTCTGAAACTAGGACATGCAGTCTGAAACTAGGACATGCAGTCTGAAGCAAAGACATGCAGTCTGAAGCTAGGACATGCAGTCTGAAACTAGGACATGCAGTCTGAAACTAGGACATGCAGTCTGAAGCAAAGACATGCAGTCTGAAGCTAGGACATACAGTCTGAAACTAGGACATGCAGTCTGAAGCTAGGACATGCAGTCTGAAACTAGGACATGCAGTCTGAAACTAGGACATGCAGTCTGAAGCAAAGACATGCAGTCTGAAGCTAGGACATACAGTCTGAAACTAGGACATGCAGTCTGAAACTAGGACATGCAGTCTGAAACTAGGACATGCAGTCTGAAGCTAGGACATACAGTCTGAAGCAAAGACATGCAGTCTGAAGCAAGGACATGCAGTCTGAAACTAGGACATGCAGTCTGAAGCTAGGACATGCAGTCTGAAACTAGGACATGCAGTCTGAAGCTAGGACATACAGTCTGAAGCAAAGACATGCAGTCTGAAACTAGGACATGCAGTCTGAAGCAAAGACATGCAGTCTGAAGCAAAGACATGCAGTCTGAAGCAAAGACATGCAGTCTGAAGCTAGGACATACAGTCTGAAACTAGGACATGCAGTCTGAAGCAAAGACACGCAGTCTGAAGCTAGGACATACAGTCTGAAACTAGGACATGCAGTCTGAAACTAGGACATGCAGTCTGAAACTAGGACATGCAGTCTGAAACTAGGACATGCAGTCTGAAGCTAGGACATGCAGTCTGAAACTAGGACATGCAGTCTGAAACTAGGACATGCAGTCTGAAGCAAAGACATGCAGTCTGAAGCTAGGACATGCAGTCTGAAGCAAAGACATGCAGTCTGAAACTAGGACATGCAGTCTGAAGCTAGGACATGCAGTCTGAAGCTAGGACATGCAGTCTGAAACTAGGACATGCAGTCTGAAGCAAGGACATACAGTCTGAAGCAAGGACATACAGTCTGAAACTAGGACATGTAGTCTGAAGCAAAGACATGCAGTCTGAAGCTAGGACATGCAGTCTGAAACTAGGACATGCAGTCTGAAGCAAGGACATACAGTCTGAAGCTAGGACATCAGTCTGAGCATGCAGTTCTGAACTAGGACATGCAGTCCTGAAGCTAGGACATGCATGTCTGAACTAGGACATGACAAATCAGTCTGAAGCTAGGACATACAGTCTGAAACTAGGACATGCAGTCTGAAGCAAAGACATGCAGTCTGAAGCTAGGACATGCAGTCTGAAACTAGGACATGCAGTCTGAAGCAAGGACATGCAGTCTGAAACTAGGACATGCAGTCTGAAGCAAGGACATACAGTCTGAAGCAAGGACATACAGTCTGAAACTAGGACATGCAGTCTGAAGCTAGGACATGCAGTCTGAAGCTAGGACATACAGTCTGAAACTAGGACATGCAGTCTGAAACTAGGACATGCAGTCTGAAACTAGGACATACAGTCTGAAACTAGGACATGCAGTCTGAAGCTAGGACATGCAGTCTGAAACTAGGACATGCAGTCTGAAGCAAGGACATACAGTCTGAAGCTAGGACATGCAGTCTGAAACTAGGACATGCAGTCTGAAGCAAAGACATGCAGTCTGAAACTAGGACATGCAGTGTGAAGCAAAGACATGCAGTCTGAAGCAAGGACATACAGTCTGAAGCAAGGACATACAGTCTGAAACTAGGACATGCAGTCTGAAGCTAGGACATGCAGTCTGAAGCTAGGACATACAGTCTGAAACTAGGACATGTAGTCTGAAGCAAAGACATGCAGTCTGAAGCTAGGACATGCAGTCTGAAGCTAGGACATACAGTCTGAAACTAGGACATGTAGTCTGAAGCAAAGACATGCAGTCTGAAGCTAGGACATGCAGTCTGAAGCTAGGACATACAGTCTGAAGCTAGGACATGCAGTCTGAAGCTAGGACATGCAGTCTGAAGCTAGGACATGCAGTCTGAAGCTAGGACATGCAGTCTGAAACTAGGACATGCAGTCTGAAGCTAGGACATACAGTCTGAAGCTAGGACATGCAGTCTGAAACTAGGACATGCAGTCTGAAGCTAGGACATGCAGTCTGAAGCTAGGACATGCAGTCTGAAACTAGGACATGCAGTCTGAAGCTAGGACATGCAGTCTGAAACTAGGACATGCAGTCTGAAGCTAGGACATGCAGTCTGAAACTAGGACATGCAGTCTGAAGCTAGGACATGCAGTCTGAAACTAGGACATGCAGTCTGAAGCTAGGACATGCAGTCTGAAGCTAGGACATGCAGTCTGAAACTAGGACATGCAGTCTGAAGCAAGGACATACAGTCTGAAGCAAGGACATACAGTCTGAAACTAGGACATGTAGTCTGAAGCAAAGACATGCAGTCTGAAGCTAGGACATGCAGTCTGAAACTAGGACATGCAGTCTGAAGCAAGGACATACAGTCTGAAGCTAGGACATGCAGTCACTATGATACAGATGTGGCTACTGGCAGTCACTATGATACAGATGTAGCTACTGGCAGTCACTATGATACAGATGTAGCTACTGGCAGTCACTATGATACAGATGTAGCTACTGGCAGTCACTATGATACAGATGTGGCTACTGGCAGTCACTATGATACAGATGTGGCTACTGGCAGTCACAGATACAGATGTAGCTACTGGCAGTCACTATGATACAGATGTGGCTACTGGCAGTCACTATGATACAGATGTAGCTACTGGCAGTCACTATGATACAGATGTAGCTACTGGCAGTCACTATGATACAGATGTGGCTACTGGCAGTCACTGACTATGATACAGATGTAGCTACTGGCAGTCACTATGATACAGATGTAGCTACTGGCAGTCACTATGATACAGATGTAGCTACTGGCAGTCACTATGATACAGATGTGGCTACTGGCAGTCACTGACTATGATACAGATGTAGCTACTGGCAGTCACTATGATACAGATGTAGCTACTGGCAGTCACTATGATACAGATATAGTATGTGTATGTTCAAGTGTTGGATGTTTTCATGTACTTTTTTGGAGCATGAATTCACAGAGGTGACAGGACTTTTAAGTATTCACACACACACACAGGGAAGCCACATGCAGTACACATAAAGTGTGTTTATGTTTATTGTGCATGACATTTGTATATCTGTTTCCTTCTTCTGGGTTTACATAGCAGAGTTGCTAAGGTGATGACGTTTACTAGGTAGCTTTACGATTTTCCTGGTGGTTGTATACTGCAATACAGAGCATGCGCAACTTTAGCGAACTTGTTATTTAGCAATGCACAAGGAATGGAGAATCAGTGCTATCAGCGAAATACTACTCGAGTTAGGACTCATGGAGTCTAAATTTGTTGTAATACTACTGGTGCTTTTTGGAGCATCTAATCGTCCAGCGATTGTTGGATCTCTTCCGTCTACACTATGTTATACGTGGAACTCTAGTTGTGTTGGCGGCGATGCCACGCTTGGTAACGTTGGTGTTGCCGTGACGTACCGATACCAGTTTTGCTCCGAAAGAAATGCCTTAGTAAACCAAACTGGACTTGTTATTGCAAGAACTAGGTTGGGAGAGGAATGTACTTATTATTTGATTCACGAATATGAAGAGCCAGAGTACTGCAATGACTTGTCGAGAGTTGAATATGATTTTGAGCAGCGGGAGCATGGAGGTGGAGAATGCAACTGTGTGCAAATATGCTTTGACTGTAATTGTCAAGGAAACAACTCTGAGTAAGTTATCCTTAGTTTAACATATTCTTTCATTTTAATGAAGAAATTCGTCATCTGACTTGAAACCGAACAACAGTTAAAAATTAAGAGGTAATTGGATGAAAAAGAATAATGCTTTAAAGATACCATCACAGCTAGTGCTAGTTCTAGTTGTGTCTGGTAGAGTCTAGTAGTTGACACTAGTGCTAGTTCTAGTTGTGTCTGGTAGAGTCTAGTAGTTGACACTAGTGCTAGTTCCAGTTGTGTCTGGTAGAGTCTAGTAGTTGAGAGTAATTTGACTGGTGGCATGTGGTGAGAGCTCCTGTTACAGTTCATTACACAAATATTTCTAATAGTCTTTCCTCCTCCTATTGATTTGATTACTCTTCTCAGGTGGCTTGTACTCAACTCTAATTACTGTTGAATATGGCATCATGGCATGTTGACATGCACTGTGGAATATGGCATGTTAAGGGTGCTGGCACATAGCAACGTGTGGGTGCCTTTATTCGCGCGTTATCTACCACAAAGTCACGCCCACTTTGTAACAAATAGTGCCCGTGAAATGCAGCTGTGCCGCCACACTCACTACTACGAGCGTACAGTTAGGGCGGGGAGGAGCCAACTTACAATAAAAAATCATCGCACTAAAGTAATGGATCTAGAATCTTCTCTGGCGTACTGCTCAGGAATGGAAAAATGGCTATGGTTCAAACTTTGCCGGGGTTTAGGGCCACAAGGGGTCGACCCTATAACATTGAGATATTTTAATATATGGAATTTTATAGAAATAATCGACAATAGTTCACGTGGTAAGGTGAGTAAATAGAAAAATAAAATAGAATTCAACAAAAACTCAATGTTATGTACACGCAAGGGTAAGAAAATGATATACGAAATATCGGCTTCTAATCTACGGCGGTAGCCGTGCAGTACTGCCGTGAAATCCAAAATGGTGACGGGGGTATTTCTTGAGATGCGATCGACTTCCAGTCTTCATTCCTGGTATGTGCTTTCTCCTAGGTACTTGCTGGCCTATCAGAACAGCAGAAGTAAGTTTAATACGCCTTAGCAACCTGGCCAATTTGGCAGGTTTTTCGCTGCTCAAAGAGTGTACCAGCACCCTTAACGTGCACTGTGGAATATGGCATGTTGACATGCACTGTGGAATATGGCATGTTGACATTCGCTGTGGAATATGGCATGTTAACATGCACTGTGGAATATGGCATGTTGACATTCACTGTGGAATATGACATGTTAGCAGGCACTATAGAATATGGCATGTTAGCAGGCACTGTGGAATATGCCATGTTAACATGCATTGTGGAATAATTATGGCATGATAATATATATACTCACGTATCATGACTTGATGACTGCACTTTCAAATTAACTTGGTATATTATGCATGACTGGTTAGTATGTACTTACATTAAATTTATTGTTAGTTCTTCATGTGTATGGTAAGAAGATACGTAATAGCACTCACTCAGCTAGTCAGTCAGTCAGTCGGTCAATGTGGGTGTGTGGGTCGGTCGATCAGTGTTAAATATAACAGCATTATACATAAGCATTTAAAATGATTAAGTGGTATCCAATCCAACTTTATCAAGGAGTGAGTCAGACTTGAGCTGTTCAGATTCATCCACTAAAATATGTCCTTGTATATAGTCACAGCTATGAAAGGAAGCCCATGAGCTTACTATTATCTGTTTACATATAATTAGCTCTGCATTATATGGACTATTCTTTTAGAATAAATTTTTGTGGAGGCAGTGCCAGTGTTCCTAGAAGAAAGACAGTTGTTTGGTCAGCTGGAAGTCTACAGGATGTCATAGAAACCCCATCAATTGAGAAGAAAGACCTACCATTCAAATTACGCTGCAAAAACCCACCTTACATGTAAGTAACATGTACGAACTAGTGGATATAATGCTCACCTAAAATACAACTCGAGAAGATACTGTATGTGAACTCACCATGATGGGCATTATTTTATAGGGGTGTCACATTAATTGTACTCTTCCAAATTACCACCTACAAGAAGGTTACCAATAGGCTAAGATGTGTAGTGTACAACCACACCCATAGACCCCACCCATAAGCCCTAGATTTCATAGATGACTATGTATTACTAGGAAGTTGATAAGCAAACAAAGTTTCAAGTATTGATATCCTACTTTTGTAAGGTATAAAAGTCAATTGGTTGTCAATTTCTGCAGTTTATCACATGTGTTACTAATAAGTTATGCATACATACATATATAATACACAATTTGTCTATGCATGACACGTTCTCAGTCTATGCAGTGAAAATAATTTCAATTAAGGGTGCTGTGACATAGCAACGCGCGCGCACCCGCACGCACCACAAATAACCACAAATATCCGCAGTGCTTGCAATAGTAAAAATGACCGCTAACTTAGCTTACTTCAAATTTTCCGCCCACCAATTGATATAACTAACCGAGGCCCTGCCCCAGCTATAAGTTGTAAAGAGCGTAGCTGCTTGATACTGTATTCCTTGGCTTACTTTATCAGTATTGTATAGATTGTCTCCAAGCTTTGACAGGTAAATAATGCCATTATTTTAATTTTTTATTCTTGTGCAAAACTTCTTCCTGATATATCACTCATGATTTTTATATTTACAGTATTGTGATGACCACTGATACTTTTATGAATGTATATAATATAATGATACTTATTCTATATAAAAAATATTTTGAAATAGCCAGCTAAATATAGATGAATATTTTGTGATGTAGCTAGCTAAGTAAGGATGAATAAACAAATGAAGTGAATAGCTAACTACAGAAAACTGTACATAAACTGTTAAACTGTAAAGTTTTCCAGCAGCAAAAATGGTTCACTAATCTATTATAGCTAGGTACATATACACACACTGAATATGCATCTAGCTAGCTTGATAAAAGCCTTCCCTTACCTGACCATGCTGAGAAAAACCATAGATATACAACGCGAAAGTGGGATTGGAAACGGAATTATATACGTACGTATTTTGACCCCATCCGCGTTACCTTAAAATTGTACTCGTAAAAAACAACAACATTTACTGGCACGTGCATTACCAACGTGCTCTGAAGAGACTATGGCGGGCAAGTCTGTTAGAATTAGTGCTTCTTGTATCTTCTAGCATCTTTCAGCTAGCTCTAATATTTTTTTTTAGGCACTGCTGAAATAGAATATTGTCTTCTGAAAGACAACCTCCAGAAGTTATTGGAAGATGATGGGTGTGGGTCTGGAATCAGGTATGGAAGTACTCCAGAACCAAGTAAGGTAGTTCTAAGGAGCCAGGTGATGGTTATCCTAAGAACCAGGTACGCTGCCACCAGGGAAAAGGCGATCCAAATGTGTGTAGCCCCAATTGTGCCGAATGATTTCGTTTTTATAAAAAGTTCAGCATAGAACATACATACATTCAGACAGGTAGCCAAATCCAACAAAAATGAACAAAACTACAGTATATATGCTGTGACCAAGAGTATCAATGAGGGGTGGGATCCCCACCCTTACATATCATTCAAAAGAATTGTTAATGGGTTGGTGAATAGGCTAAAACACGTAATTGTTCTTCTTAAGTTTCGGGGAGTGGGCGTACTTAGGACATACCCTTTTCCGGCCCCACAATGGGTTTAAAGTGAAGTCTGAAAGAGCCACAAAAGCATTAGAAGCAGCTGCTGACTTGCTCACATGGTGTATGGCTGAGGAAAGAATTGGATAGTTTTTCAGATTGGCTTGTGTCTTCCTTAAGAAAATGTCTTTCAGCTGATCAGCGTTCTTTTGTGTTGCGGGCTGAAAAAATATGGGCAATGTTTCATCAGTTACGAACCAGCAGGGATTTTAGAAGTAAGTGGGATAGCTTTTTTGAAACCTCCATCAAGAAAAAAGCCATTGCGACCGTGAATATTCAGGGAACTTATAAAGAACAAATTTGAAATAAAGAAGGATGTCACATATACCCATTACACCCTCACACTGGATGAAAAAAATGCTCTTCGGTACGTTGCAGGATACGTGTGCCTTAAAGTACAAAAAAAAAAAGAAAAAACTTCACACAAGTATAAGGATGAAATAATGCTCCTACTTATTGAGTTTTATGGTGATAGCATGGATGGCAGTGGAACAGAAGAATGGACAAACCAGATTGATAGAGGGGGATTATGGCACATTAGTGATGACACCTACTTGGTTTTCGAAATAGTTGAATATGAAATAAGAAATTATTTGCATGTGAAGGCTCTCACAGAAATTGATGACAGCACAAAGAAGACAATTCTGGATGCAATAATGTCCAATGAAGACCTGTTGACATTGTGGGGTATGTCTACTGGACATTATGGTGAGGAAGTATCACAGGAAGTGTTAAGGAGACTAAGTGAAATGTATTTGACAGTGCGTGGATTTTCTTTCGCCAGCTCCTGTCTTGAGTTATACAAGCAACAAAACAGAACACAACTTCAAAAATCAAAAGGACTTAGAAGAAAATTACAAAATAGTCACAGTGAAGACAAATAATTTTTTTTTTTTATTCCCTAGACAAATATCATCACTATTATCATAAATAATTTTATCAGTGTATTTTTCTTCTTTTTTCAAGGGGGGTATTGTCTATCTTAACTATACGAAGAGCCTGGGTGCTTTTAATGAACTCCGCAACATTGGGGTTTTCATTGACCCGTCCTCTCTGACGCTGGAAGCCAAAAAAATTTTCAAGTGGGTCCTGGCAGAGTCGATTGCTCAGAAACACAGTCACCCCTGGAACACTTGTGAAAATGTAATCCAGCAACTCCAGAAAAGAATGAACTAAATACAATTTGCATAACAAAACGGGATTAATTTGGGCATTAAATATAGCATTCCCTTACCAGTTATACGGAGACCTAGTCGGGTGGGAGCACTGAGTAGCATCCTGTTCTGTGCTGCCCTCTCATTCTCAAAACCTGGTCGTGATCGAACACTTTCCTCCCAGTCATCCAAATATATGAGAAATTTCTTAAGCCACTAAAACACACACACATAATACACAGAGTCATGAATTGTCCGTTTAAAACACGACTGATTGTATTTAGTGTTTTGCTTTTACCTCAATTCTAAAATCCAAATTATCTCTGTATAGTGCTTTGAAAGCATTCCTACTCCTTTTTCCAGCCTCTAGGCTTTTGATATTGAGGCAATCAAAAAACTTGTCAAAAGCCAACACAAACTCTACAGTCTTTTCCATTTCAGAAAGCTTCATTCTCTTTAGAGCCTCGCCCACCGTGTTACTTAGCACCTATTATCAATACAGTTTCAATTCGTATCGTAAACACTAATAAAACTCACCTGAGCAGCTAAATCCACACGCATCTTGGAGAAATTGGTAAGGTGTACATGCTCATACTTTAACTTCGGGATGAGCGTCAACCCTGGTGTTGTCTGGTTAGAGCGTGACTGACTGTAGAGTTTTGAGAGGTGGGACCACTGAATATATTTACCTTCATACTAATAACAATAATATATATAATACAGAGTGTCTTATGTACTATAATACATGTACTTACCCACATCAACCGTTTGTCACTAAACCAACAATTCCTCACAGTCTTAATAAGGTGAGGAGGGTCCGAGAAAAAGTATACAAATCGTTCATCATCAGAATATGGATTCATTGCTTTGTAAACCATGCTTCCAGTGCCATGAAGCTTGAAGAAACGACGGTTGACTGAAAGTCCATCACCAGTACAGGCAAGTACATTGAAGCCACACCTTTCTACACGCTCAACAGCTTCCCAAAAGATGTCGTACAATTCGAACCCAAGCAACTTGTGGCAAGGGAACTGTGTATAAGGAAACTGGAGCTTACTAAAAAGGCCTCTGACCATGAAGACAAGGACTGACTTGGCCAACGATTTTTGATTCTCCGCCCCTCCCTTAACAAGTTTCTCATATGCGACTAGATGAGAGTTGATGTCACCAATATTAGTGAAGCCAATGATCTGGCCTATAAAATATTAATCATTATAAAGAATTAAGAATTTAGATAAGAGTTACTATATATATTTACCTGAATGTTTGTCATACACAAGGTCTTCTCTAACATGAATCTCATCAAATGTTATAACCACATTCTTTTCTCTTTCTGGGCAATTGAGAATGTTGGCTGCATCCATCATCTGTTGGTCAACACTCACGGAGAAACCTGTTGTTGCTTGGGTATAGTAAGTGTAGTCTCTAAGTGTTCTTTGAGATGGTAGCTTCAATACACCACTGTTGCGAAGCAAGTCATATGCTGATCCAGAGAGGTGGCGTAGATAGAGGCACCACCCAATTTTTTTTATGTCCACACATATACAACAAGAGTCATGGTCAAGACAAAGTCTTGGATCATCTAATTATAATTAGCATTTTACACATGCATTAATTTGAAGTCCTCAACTCCAAACAACAAGTAAGATTCCTCCCTCTGTAATGATTAGAAGCTGCCAGTCCCTCAAACTGGTAAAAGTTCTGAGGATCCCCTTCACTAATGCTCATTAAATAGAAAGTGACTCAAATAACTCATAAAGGTTCTGCCCTTTGTTTTCCCCACATAATTCTAGCTTGTACCTGATCATAGCTGCCTCCCATTTCATTGACTTAGCATTTTTAAGACTGCTTCCAGAATATTGCCATAAAAGAATCTTCAGGATACTTGTCAAGTATCATCTGATGGTTCTCTTCCATTACAGATGACAGGTCTTCATGCAAGTGTTCATCCACCTAATATCATGCCAAATTATTTTCATAGAAGACGATACAAACATATTGATTACCTGTACCCCTCTCCTTTCAATTTCAGCTTCAAGCCTCTCCCTGAGACGCTTTTCACGGCGCTGGCATGTCTTGGTCCTATCACGCAAATTCTGTAACCGTAGTTTCCTGCAAAATAAATGAGATATTTAGTTTAGTGGTGATTACTGTTGCAAACATAATACTTGTCTGGAGTGTTGAGATAGCGAAAATTTGTATGGCTATTAGTCCAAGTGCCATCCTCTACTTTCTCCTTGAGCTGTCGAGACACCATAGAATTCAATACTTTTCAAAGCATTACAGGAGTTGCAACGAGAAGAGGAGGCAGATGAGACCAAAATATGACAAGATGTGCTACGAATCGTGTGATGATCTAAAAAATCCTTGACATAACCGGCAACCACTGAATCACCTAAAATTAAACTGCTTTATTAAGAGTTGAATACAGCACTAAATAATATACTGACCAGTTGAATCCCTGAATATACCTTTCCTCACAGCCTGAATGTCAAATTACCGTTCATCATCATTTCCGATACATAGCTTGAGAACATACAGGCCAGTAAGTAATGTCTTCAGTTCACCGACTGTGTCCAGTTTCTGTGGAAGAGAAGCTAGGAGTTCAGCATCTGATGACAATTGACGTCCTGCTACCACTAATTTCCAAGAAAGGTCTTCAGATATTTCAAGGAAAAATAATACCTACATGTGTGTAATTCAAATCAGTATTTATTTCAGTTGTTTTCCCAGGGGGGGGGGGGGGGGGGGGCAATTATATATCTTTTGAGAAAACTACAATATTCCTTTGATATGAAAGTATTTGGACAAGAAGGGTGCCCAGAATGTGAAGATCAATTATTGTAATCAAATCCTAAAAAGCCGGAGGGGGGGGGGGGGGGGCGCAACACAAGTCCAAGGGGAGGAATAAACTGTGCAAATAAAATGCAATTTGTGTGGAGTTCTTACTTGATGATCAGTGATCTTGCTCAATACCAGTAGCTCCATATCATTTGGGCTGGTATTCACCCACCCTAAATAAAAATATATATACATCAAAGACCCCAGAGGTATTAATTCTTAATTAATATTTAGTGAATATGCAAGTACCATATGTATAAACATATACCGATTTATTTATTCAGTTAGACCCGAGAGTGTCTCGCTCGCTTGCCAACAAGATGGTTTACAAATTACCTTGAGGAAGTACTGACAGTGCTTTCATTCTTTTCGTTAACTTGGTAACATTGACCACAGGCAAGTTGCACATTAAAGTAGTTGGTAACACCTGGACACCCTCAATGGCAATGTTCACTTTCCTGGCTGTATCAAGAACTTGTGGTAAATGATTAAGAAGTGAACTGTTTGAATCAAGATGATCACCAGAAATCAGTAGATACCAGTGAAATGTCTCTCCAATCACAATAGTGTACTTTACCTATTACAATATATAACCAGCTATTATCACTACACTATTCTTTTGTTGTGTTGAATGTTTTACCAAGACAATGCCATCCTTGACCTCTACTTTGGTAAGAAACAACTGGCCAGAGTCACTACTAGCGACTACCCATCCTATGATAACATAATTATCTATAATCATTTATATAGTACAATGAAGCACATACCAAATGGAAGCACAGAGAGTTCTTTCAATCTCTTCTGTAGAACAGCAAAAGTACTTGCCTGCAACTCCCATAATAAATTTATGGGAAGAGAGATGGAAAAGCTTGGTCTCGTCCACTCAAGGGTGTCAAGTGACAAAGGGACATGACTAACTGCCACTGAACATCCACGTCTCTTTCTAGGGCCATTCTTGATGGGTATGGAGAGCCTGAACTTTCTAGGCATACTGCAGATGAAATGTATCAAAAATTTACTGATAATATGTGACCCACATCATAGTAAGTGAAATTTATTCATCAGTTGAATAAATTTGTTCAACCATTGTGATCCTACAGGGGTACACAAACTTGCATCTTTCTTGGCCCCAAAAACACCTTCATAAGCATGTCACAAGCACGCATTGGCCTGCAAAAAAATTTTGAAAGGCCTATATGTAACTAAAAACTATGTTATTTCCAAAAATCATTATCAAAAGGCATAGTTCTCAACGTGCCGGTTTCTAGAACCCTACAAAATGGTGAATCCTTCCCTAACACCTAGTATGTTCAGACAATAGCTAAAACTACTATCAGAACAAACCTACCTCGCAAATAAAGTCACAGTCCAGATAAATCTTCACCGCAAAAACTAGTCTACCTCAGTGACACTCTTAGTAAAGCTGGACCAAACTAGACCACTATGACAGTACTATGGCTTCTTCCCGCTCAAAACCTGACAAAAATGTTTGCGAATAACGCGGATGGCCTCTCATTGACGTAATACAAAATTATTCGTAAAATTATTTCGTTTCCAATCCCACTTTCGCGTTGTATATCTATGGAAAAACACTATTAACAAGACTACAATAATCTCCTCACACTGGTTTCAGTAGGGCTTATCATCGAGAGGGAGAGGCGGCCAGAAAACCGGTTTGCTCGCCCGAAAGTTAGAGAGCACCTGGAACTCACTTTCCCACGGGAATCTGTTGTGGGTGTGGTTTGAATGCAATCGAGTCTCTGCCAAAAGATCGCGTGGACTAATTTTTAGTCCTGGAGTCTATTTTGTGTTACTTCTCAGAAACTAAGCTTAGAAATGACTCCAAACTTCATACACAGACCGACTACGACCTTAGCTACGAAATGTTTGTTGCAATTTTTTTTTAAAGAAAAAAATTCGGGCGCGCTGCTGCGAGGACCAAATGAGCAATCAACTAGACAAAACCAAGCAGGGAGGAGCTCGTAACTTGAACGAAACAGGCTCCCAAGGCCCATTCTAGTCCATTAGCAGTACTCTTTAGGATCCACCAAACACCAAGAAAAAAGTTAGTAATCCCTAGCAACCAAAATCCAATTATTATGAATATTTGCGTGGGCAGTGTCACAGCACCCTTAACTTGGTGTAAAATAGAGGGTATGGACATATTCTTTTGTAGAACATTTTTATTATACTTTGTATGTTTATTATACTTTGTATGTTTACTAGTGGTGTGCTTGAGCATAAATGGCGAGCGAGCCTTAAACTACACTATTGTTAAATGATTGATTTTAACAACTAACACTCAAGCTACTAAAATAAAGTCGAGTTTTTAAATTACGTATGCGGTAAAGGGGCAATGCCATAGTAACCGCTCCCCGTAACTGTTTGAATTGAAAAAGAAGCAACAAAATCAAGTCACGTTATTTAAAGTTTTCTTTGTGACATTCTTAATAGTAGTTGTAACGCACAATACTTTCACACAACTGAACATACCTACGCAAGACTTACCTTCGTGGTTCGTCTAGTGGACAATGAATTTACAAGTTAATGCTGTTGAGTAGGGCTTATAACTGTGACAAATAGCGACTAACTCGAATAGAAATGGAGCTCCCATAAGTTTTTGCGTTTTAACTGCACCCGCAAAAGAATTCAAAGCAGTAAACAATTCAATTTCTAAGGTGATACGGTAATGGTCGCTAAACCGGAGGATTCTGTTTAGTGAAGTTTGGGACGGGGTCGAACGCAGAACGAACACAAAAATACGGAGGGTCAAAGTACAAAATGACATACATACGTCCAAACATATATATAAACTAGTGGTGTGCTTGAGCACAAATGGCGAGCGAGCCTGATGGTTAGGTAACGTAAAATGTTACTATGTTTTAGCTTACTTCATGCAAACACTATAATAGCAGTTATGACATTTGATTTCAGCAAACAAATACAAAATCACTCTCTTACCAACTTTTGTAGTATCAAACATCAACCATTCTGATAATCTCAATCACCAGTAACTCTTGAACAAGCTCTCAGCTACGATAAAAAATAAACCAGTGTTATTATTTGTAATTTTAGCCAACAAAATATGGAATTACTACTTACATCATTCTTGAGATTGATAACTTCTGTAGTATCAAATTAAAGTTACTTTGACCATCTGAATTACCTTGAATTCTTGACAACAAGCTCTCACCTACAAAATCAAAAGACAATCAATTTTAGCACACAAATACAAAATTACTTTCTTACCTCATTTTCTTGAGCAGTGGTAACTTTTGGTATTACCAAATTTGAGCCAATCCTGACTATTTGAATCACCAGTCACTGTTGACTCGCTCTTACTACAAAAAAGAAGTCCAGAGTTAATTTTGCATATTTCGCTCTAACAACTATAGGAATTGCTACTTACCTCAGCTTCCCTCGAGAAGTAAAGTATCTTCCATAGGCATTAATACTACGGCAGTCGACTACCAACGGCTCTTGACAACCAACAACCCGGCACTCCGTATCCCCCCATAAACGCCGAAGTTTTGAAATTAAGTCTGGAAAAGGGTCTTCAATGCCATAGTAACCGGTCGAATCAACTTTTTGTGTCTTGAAAACAAGCGTTTTAGCAGGAATTTTCTCATACTTTGTAGCTTAAGTATAAAGTAAGGTTTGCTTAATGCTGTAGTTTCAGAATAAACTGGAGTCAAGCCTAAATAGCCGTATTTTTAGGAGAAAAAAGTTCCCCGCGCGCGCGTTTTAAGAGCATACGTACCATCCATACATACATACATATATATATATAACATATACCCGATTTTGCATTATCCACCCCTAATACTGTCTCGCTCGCTTCGCTCGCTCGCCAATAAACAAACATCCCCGATTTTCAATTGTGTTACCCCTGTAAGTGTCTTGCTCGCTACGCTCGCTCGCCAATGATACTTTGTATGTTTATTATACTTTGTATGCTGTTGTCTTTGCTTTTTTGTTGTTGTTTTTCAGCAAAATATCTTTTCAATTATTCTTGAGCTGTGAAGATCGAATTGATAATTTAGATGAAGGGATAGAGTTTTCTGTTCGTCTGCAAGGTTTGTCAGAGGAGTGGATACCCGTTAGATTAATATATAGGGGAGGAAACTCAGATGCTAGAATCACAATAGGCAGCAGAAATCCATTCAATATTCGAGGTTATGATGTGAAGAAAACAAACATTGGAAACAGCTGGAGGAAAATTGAAGTCAAGTTATGTGACGTAGAAGGAGCTAATTCTATCCAATTTCGCTGGCTCCAAACTACGGTATTTTATGCGAAGATTGTGCGTGATGTGTGGGTGCTAGATGACATCGTAGTAACTGATGTAGCCCGTGACAACAACATGTCATCAGTCATGTGTGATAATTTCCAAGGCAGAGAGTTAAAGTAAGTTATTGGAGAAAGTTAATTAGAATTTACCCTACTATTATGCACTCTGAATTGCTTCTTTTGAATGTATTTTGGTCAAAAAAGTTTGTAAAGATGTAATGTTGTTTTGGTTGAACATTTACATTTTAGTTTTAGTTATAGTTTTTGACAAAAAATATTTCAAGATTAATTTTAGTTTTAGTTTTTCACTAACAAAGACTACAATTTTAGTTTTGGTCTTTCCAAGGTACTAATTTTGTTTTAGTGTTAGTTTATCAAATTTGCTAACTTCCAATTAAGTTTTTTTTTCTTGCTAAGAGAGGGGCTGGGCTAGATAGTAGATGAGCAACTGCGGACTTCTGTCCAACAGTTTGTCTTAGCCAAACAATTTACTCAGGTGCCACAAAGAAAAGATTAGGTAAAGGGTTTTACTTCCTGGGACTACCACTGGTCATTCACCTTTCAGTGATGTCACTAAAAATGGTTAGCTATGTTTTTAGTTTTGATTAATAAATTTTAGGTTTTATTCATTAGCTCTATGGCTTTTAGTCATGTCAAGTCTTCCGTATTTTGTTCATGCGTGTGCGTTATTGTAGTTACCCGTTGTTGTTATCGTTACCTTTTAGTAATATCATCCCATGTGAAATTTAGTTCTGGTTAGTTTACTAAAATGTTTTAGGTGTAACTATAATTAATTTTAGTTATAGTTTTAGTTCACCAAAACAACACTATTAAAAAGTCCAACACAACTCCTGTGAGATTTGGTGCAGAGAATAAAAAATTGTCTGTTCTTTGTAAATGTTAATTTGAGGTCAATGTTGTAATTATTTCTTTTATTCAAGATAAAAAAATTATTCCTGAAGATCATTGAATACATTTAGTAATGATGCAGTAAATATTTTGTAATCTTAATACAATGTGTATGTATGTGTGTTCACTTCCCAATAATTATCATCATCTAACTGGCCATTTTATTGAATTTATTTATTTTTTGTTTAAATATCATAAATACTTTATTGGCGAGCAAGCGAAGCGAGCGAGACACTATCAGGGGTAACTCAATTGAAAATCGGGGATATTTGTTTATATATATGTGGGGACGTACGTATGTCATTTGTACTTTGAAATTCGCATATTTTTGTGTTAGTTCGGTGGTCGACCCCGTCCCAAACTTCACTAAATAGAAGCCTCTGGTTTATTGATTATTACCCGTATCACCCTAGAAATTGAATTGTTTATCGTTTTAAATTATTTTGCGGGTGCAGTTAAAACTTGAAAACCTACCGGAGTTCCATTTCTATCTGAGTTTGTGGCGTTGGTAATTCAATGCGCTATTTGTCACAGTTAAAAGCCCTGCGCAACAGTATTTACTTGAAAATTCATTGTCCACTAGACTAACCACGAAGGTAAGTCTTGTGTAGGTATGTCCAGTTGTGTGACTGTATTGTACGTTACAGCTACTAAAGAATATCCATTTCAATAACGTGTATTGTTTTGTTGTTGTTGTTGTTGTTGTTTTCAAATTCAAACAGTTGCGGCGAGTGGTTACTATGGTATTGAAATACCTTTACCGTATAAACATAATTTAACAACTCGATGTTATTTTTAGTAGCTTTGGGTGTTAAAAGTTAAAATCAATCATATGACTAGGCTCGCTTGCCATTTGTGCTCAAGCACGTCACTAGTATTACTGATGATGAACTAAAGGTATTTGTGCTCAAGCACATCATTAGTATTACTGATGAACTAAAGGTATTTTTAAAATTAGAATAGTTAAAATAATGAAAATAATGAGCATTGTGAATATTTGATAGTTCTCAGATTTGGCCACAGGATCACATCAGAAATGGAAACCTGTCAACCTGCGACTGTAACAGAGCTCTAATATTTGGAAGGAATAGTATTACTAAAAATTCTTCGCCAATCATTCACTCACGTTCACTGTTAACAAATTCATTTACCATTTCAGAACTACACTCTGAGGGAAACCAACTCTGTTCCAACACAACAGCTAATATTTTATCAAATTCCAAGACTTGTGTTACAGTAACTGAGCCTGTACCCCCTACAAACTCTTCTGCTGAACCTACTTCCAATTCCTCTGAGCCAACAGAGTCAACTTCTAGACTCACTCAGTCAACTGCTGGAAGGACCAAGTCTAATTCTGATTTCATGTCTGTATCCCTGTTGGGGTCAACTACTACTTCACCTACTGATAAAGATTATGTCAAGATGGAGGAGACCAGAATAATGGAGATGGTTGGTATATTTTAAGATTGCAAAGACAAATGTTATTCTGTTGTGTTGTGCAGGTGCGATCTGATGCTGTGTTGATGGCCATTATTACTTCACAGGTTAGTGGGCAACAGAGTAATTAGTTATGGACCCTGGGATGTTAATAGGTTAATTAGTCAGGAACTCTGGAACAAGAATGGGTGAATTTGTCAGGGACCCTTGGACGAGATGGGTTAATTAGTTGGGGTCCCTGAAGGTGAGTGGGTTAATTGGTAATTTTAATTTCTGTGTACAAGTAACCAAATAGCAATAATGATATTAGCCAGTTTTGTGGGTTAAAGATATTTTTGAATAAGATAAATACTCTTGGGGACAGATAGTTTTGTAATGGTACAGAGCAACTTTCATGACAGATTAAGTCATCAATCTAGAATGTGTATCATCACATCATTATCCTCACTCATTGTTTGCACACAAGTCCACCATTAGCTACTTAAGATTTGTAAAAGGGTTATTTAAAGTAATATTTATTTTGTCTGTCAGAATACTGAAGAGAAGGTAGTCCTCTTGCAGAATGTAACATCAGATAATAGCACGGACATTCTAGTGTCTGCATATCTCTTTAGTTCTGTTGTCAACAGTCTAGCAAGTGCCCCATATTATTCCACCTCCATTCTGAAGGTAAGGAGGAACTAGCTAACGGTCTACAATGTAATGATATATAGATTATTGGATGCTATACAGGATGTCATTCAAATAGGAAGTGAAATATTGGAATCACAAGTTCAGGTAATTAGAACATGCTAATTAAAGTAGTCATCAATTGTAACTATTATTGTTTGTACACAGACATCTTTATCAGCATTGGTTGCCGCCTCTTCAGTTTTAGTTGCCATAGATACAGTTCTCTTTATTTATGTCCCTGGCAAGGAGAAATTTATTAGAAGTAATATTGGTAAGTAATAAATGTTGTATGTTGATCTAGACCACTCTCATCCTTTAATTGAGTTTTAGTTTTAATTGGCGAGCGAGTGAGACACTATACAGTGGTGTCAAACTGAGAATTGGAGATATTTGTTTATATATATGTGGGGACATTATGTATGTCATTCTGTACTTTGACCCTGGCATTTTTGTGTTAGTTTGGTGGTCGACCCCATCCAAACTTCACTAAACAGAATCCTCTGTTTATCAATCATTACCTATCATCCTAGAAATCAAACTGTTTATTGCTTTGAATTATTTTGCGGGTGCAGTTAAAACTAATAACTTACCGGAGTTCCATTTCTATTCGAGTTAGTAACAGTGGTAAGTGAATACACTATTTGTCATAGTTGTAAGCCCTACGCAACAGTATTTACTTGAAAATGCATTAGACTAACCACGAAGGTAAGTCTTGTGTAGGTATGTCTAGTTGTGTGGAAGTATTGTGTGTTACAACTACTACTTAGCTAAAGAATATCACACAGAACAAAGGACTTGTTTTGTTTGTTTGATTGTTTGTTTGTTTTTTAATTCAAACGGTTGAGGGGAGTGGTGACTATGGCATTAAACCCCTTTACCGTATACGTGGTTAATTAAAAAACTCGACCTTCTTTTAGTAGCTTGAGTGTTAGAATCATTTAACAATAGTGTAGTTCTCGCTCGCCATTTGTGCTCAAGCACATTACTAGTTCAGTCTCTTCCTTTAATCCAGTCTCTTCCTTTAACCCAGTCTCTTCCTTTAATCCAGTCTCTTCCTTTAATCCAGTCTCTTCCTTTAATCCAGTCTCTTCCTTTAATCCAGTCTCTTCCTTTAATCCAGTCTCTTCCTTTAATCCAGTCTCTTCCTTTAATCCAGTCTCTTCCTTTAATCCAGTTTCTTCCTTTCATCTAGTAGGTCCATTACATTGTCACTTTCACATTTTGTTCTCTACATTTAAATGTTCATTGATTCTGCAGGCATTCATGTAACATGTACGATGAGTAGCTAATGAGTAAATGTTCCACATATGCAGGCATTCATGTAACATGTACGATGAGTAGCTAATGAGTAAATGTTTCACATATGCAGGCATTCATGTAACATGTACGATGAGTAGCTAATGAGTAAATGTTCCACATATGCAGGCATTCATGTAACATGTACGATTGAGCAGCTAATGAGTAAATGTTCCACATATGCAGGCATTCATGTAACATGTACGATTGAGCAGCTAATGAGTAAATGTTCCACATATGCAGGCATTCATGTAACATGTATGATGAGTAGCTAATGAGTAAATGTTCCACATATGCAGGCATTCATGTAACATGTACGATTGAGTAGCTAATGAGTAAATGTTCCACATATG
>WLWD01003998.1_pt1 | contig 22135 bp, 14 predicted proteins | sample 6712731 | NCBI WGS metagenome assembly WLWD01 (sample SAMN12718690, study PRJNA576275) | sponge metagenome | isolation source: marine sponge | host: Mycale hentscheli | place: New Zealand: South Island, Marlborough, Capsize Point | collected 2014-11-01
TATCGCCACTCAATACTGCTTGCGGCTGGAAATAGTACAAGTAATTGAAGGTATGAACAGCAGCATTGATGGCCAATACAGGCACGGTTATAGGACGAGGATCTATAAAATATGCCCAATAGGCAATCAGTGGGAGTGTCCCTCGGTAGAAAATATTGATGAAGGTGATTCTCTTCGCCTGTTGCTGAAGGATCATGAAGACAACATCCAGTAACTCGTAGAGCTTGGACACCCAGAACATAGCAAAGCCATGCAATAGCAATTCATTATGGCCTCTCTCAAATACACTGCCTATCTGTAGTATAGCACAGAGAGAGAGAGAGAGAGAGAGACAGAGAGAAGACATACATTATAAATAAGCATGTTTATAACATCATAATTCTATAGTATTGTACAGACTCATTGCTATATATGCAATATTCTGTCTATATATTGATGTTATTAGTTTAGAGCATTAAACATAGCATGAAATAGAAATACATTGTATAACTGAAGAAGAATCTCAAGTCAAAAATTTCCATAACTTTCTATTTTGTGTCATGTTTAATGCTCTCAACTAATAACATCATCATAATTCCACATATCCTATGGCACTGAGCTGATTCATACATAACTAAGTGTTATTAATATAATAAATGATCTACATTACAAAAAGGACGACTCAGCACATAAATAAATGAGGAGCATTTATTAGAAGACTACAATTATTGGAGGACAAGAAAAACAGTGACAAGATTATTGCTCTCAAATTTGATCTACCTGACTTGACAGTAATAGATGTTCCAAATCAACATTTCCTTGAGTCACATTAATACTGTTTCAAAGCATTATAATATGCTCGAGTATGTGAGACGCTGATACAGGGCAATCTTCCTTGTCAACCTCGTCATCATCATTCTGAAGAGCTGTGGCCAGTACTTCATTATCCATGAGTGGTCAATACCCAGGATCTGATCCGTCCGTGCAAGCTATTCATCAGGATTATCTAATCTTCACTATCTGCATCAAAGCCCAACTCAGCAAAGACGGTGTTGAAATCCTATACATTCTCTCCAAGAGTGCCTGGACTGGCTTCTTCAGCAATGGTGCTGCAACTGGAAGCTTTCAGAAGGAGCTAGAGTAGCTGGTATAGAAGAACTTCCTGAAGAGCTTTCTATAGGTACTGGTAAAGAAGTATCTCTCTCCAGACACTTATTCCAACCCTTTCTCAGGGACATTACTGTAGCCTCATCCCAGCACACCAGAAAACAGTATCTTTAATTCTCAAGAGTAGGATGAGCTGGAACATTGTCAATGAGAACCAATGTTTTATAGTCAATCCCTGCTTCCTTGCAGTAATCCTTCACAAAAGGAATGAAATGATTGGTGAGCGAGCGAGACACTTACAGGAGTTACACAATCGAGAGTCTGTGGTATTTTACTTTTTTTTTTTTTGGCTTTTTATTAGTGTTGTTTTAGTTAACTAAAACTAAAACCAAAACCCCTTAGTTTTGGGGTATTTTACTTTTGGTAAGAATAACTAAAACTAAGCTGTAGAGAATATGAAAAAACTAAAACTAATTATTTTAGAAGACAGTAAATTCAATAATAACTAAAACTACCATTAGAGTGGATAACAAAAACTAAAACTAAGCAATTTTATTGTAAACAATTCACCTTGAATTATGTCATTATTAAATGAAAATATTAATTCCCATCAAGTAATTATTCTCTAAACTACACAACAAATATCATACTTTATTAATAATACCCAAGTTTTCACAGAAATATGCCATTTTTGAAGTTCTTTGGGAAAACTACATGAACAACTTTCTTTAAGGAGTCTCATTATTGCAGAATTTGAGAGGCAACATAAATTAAATAAAACTAAGACAATTAATTGGCGAGCGAGCGTAGCGAGCGAGACACTTACAGGGGTAACACAATTGAAAATCGGGGATGTTTATTTGTTTATATATATGTTTGGACGTACGTAAGGCATTTTTGTACTTTGACCCTCGCGTTTTTGTGTAAGTTCGGTGGTCGACCCCGTCCCAAACTTCACTAAACAGAATCCTCCGTTTATCGATCAGTACCCGTATCACCCTAGAAATTGAATTGTTTACTGTTTTGAATTCTTTTCTACTCAGCCATTGCCTCCTACCCAAGAGCGTGCCCTTACCCCAGCCACTCCTACAGACTGTGAGGACAGCACTCTACCTCTTGTGACTCGCAATGGTTCTCCTGAGAATTCGTCTCCTCCTGCTACCCCCACCCGATTGGATGTAAATGATGCTACTCCTACCAGACTAGATACAGATGATGCACCATTGACTTCTGTCTTCCCACCACACTCAGAAGACGGGTGCAGTTAAAACGTGAAAACTTACGGGACTTCCATTTCTATTCGAGTTAGTGGCAGTGGTAAGTCAATGCGCTCTTTGGCATGGTTATAAGCCGTGCGCAACAGTATTTACTTGAAAATGTATTGTCCACTAGACTAACCCCGAAGGTAAGTCTTGTATAGGTATGTCCAGTTGTGTCAAAGCATTGTGCTTTACAGCCACTATTTAGCTAAAGAATATCACAAAGAAAACGTTTAAATAGCGTGTATTGTTTTGTTGTTGTTGTTTTCCTTCAATTCAAACAGTTGCAGCGAGTTGTTACTATGGTACTGAAATCCCTTTACAGTGTATGCCTAATTTAAAAACTGGACCTTATTTTCAGTAGCTTCAGTGTTGGAAGTCAAAATTATTCATATAAAAATAGTATAGTCTTTAGGCTCGCTCGCCATTTGTGCTCAAGCACATCACTAGTAGTATAACTAACTAAATCTTCTACATGGTATTGACGAAAAACTAAAAACTAACTAAATATTCAGGGAGAATTTGGGAAAAAAACTAAAACTAAGCATTCAAGATATTTTTTTTTAGTATGAATAACTAAAACAAAGAAAGTCTGGAATCACTGAACCAAAACAACACTACTTTTTATATGGTAAGTGTGACCTCTTTTTTCACCCTCACCACTGATTACGTAAATTGGTAAAGCATTTTTATAAATTAACAAAGTAACGAACTAAGCGCCTGAACTTCTGTTAAAGCATGGCGGACCCAACAGCACTATTTTCTCTTTGTACCATTGAATGGGTAAGTCAAGTTAAAACATTTCAATTTTAACAACTATAAATTATGCCAAGGGACACAGCTTTCAGTTAGTCATCACTTTAAAGTTAGGCTAGCTCACTCGCCATTTGTGCTCAAGCACGCCACCAGTCATGAAACCATGTTTTAAAAATGTTGGCATTCATTGCAGGCATTAGATTGGGAAAAAAAGAAACTGGAAGTGTACTTCTGTCAGTACTAAAGCATCTGGTGCAGCACTGGTGTGGGTACAAGTTAAAGGTAGCTTGCACATTCCAGTTGCACTAGCACATCCAAGCAAAGTGGCCCTTTCTTTTGATTTGATTTTTTTTAAGTTTCTGCTATTTTCTCCCCACGATGAATGAGCGACCTGTAAGGCATTAACCTCCATCACCATCCTGTCTCATCAGCATTAAAGAGGTGGTTCAAAGTGTAACCATCATCTTCAACTTCATTAAAAAGAAAAGAATGAAAACATTCTACATTTGAAGACTCTGCTGATAATGATACACCCTGAAGTGAGGGTGCCCTTAGGCTAAGACATTGATTAAATTATTGAAGCCAACCAGAGCTAGCAGAGCAAGCCTCACATTCAGGATAAGCTGTAATGGCTTCTCTTGAGCTATTGGGCCAGAGATGGGAGCACCTTTGGACCGCTGTTATAAAACCAGAGATTGCATGCTTTGTCATGTTTGGCATAATGGGCTTCTCTCATTATACACCTTTTATTAAACCTTGGGTGGTCACTAGAAGACACATGCTTAGCTATCTTTTCCCTACCCTTCCAGATATCACCAATGTAGACTTTGCTGTGTATTTCAGCAACTAACTTCTGTGATTAACCCTCAGCGTGCATGCGCGAGAGGGCTATAGTAGTCGTCCTGTCTGTTTGCCGATCTGTCTGTCTGTCTGTCTGTCACAATCTGATTTTGGAGATTACTGCCAATTAACCCTTGATTTAGGTATGAACTTACTCAGAACAATAATTTAGGACCTTTTATTGTGCTATTTAATTTTAATTTTTTATTTTAATTTCTGGCTGATTCTTGAGAAAACGGGATGCTTCGGCCTCGTGTTAGGTACCAACTTTTGTGAGTAACGCCCCCATAAGCACGTTGTAATCACATGAGCAAAAAATTCTTGTTGCCCGCTGTAGTTTTGCGTATGTGCTGGAAAGTTTTTAACCAAGTGCTGAAGTGAAATACATACCGGTGAGTGTCTCTGGCCTGTTTAGATTTTTCTCTTATGAAGACACCGTTTACATCTCTATCGTTTTCATTGCTCATACCTCATTAGAACAGCCATTAAATTATTCTTTTGGTTCTAGATGATTTTATAATTTCTAGGTAGTATATAAAGCACTGAGGATTCGCACCTTTGGTGCTTCATTTCCTTTAGTAATATCTTCTATTATTCCCAATTTCTTGTCCAATGTAACAACACTTCTCTTTCTCTTAGAGGCCATTCTCACTATATTTCAAATTGTGCACTACTCTTCTTGCTAATGTGCTTGTTGCGAAGTTCCATGGAAATAAATATTTAGCAACATTTTGTCGGGGCTAATTGTTGAACACAATAGAAATAGTCAGCAGAAAAGAAATAGCTAGGGAGCTAAGGAAGCAATAACGCTTTTTTTAAATGAGCGCATAGAGGTGCCCCCATAGCAGAAGAAGAACTGATGAAAAAACAAAAGAAAAAGACTGGGGTTGAAGAAGAGCTAAAAAGCTGGTACTGTAGAAGGTAAGATATGTAAGAGATATTTATCCTTAGCCCCCTAGCTCACTTCACTGATTTCAATGGGAACAATTTTCTAGTAATAATAATAACAAGAGCACTAGGAGTGCAAGCCCTCAGTGTTATTTACTTTGTTCAAAAATGCAATGAATAAAAAAAAATGTCACTAATGTGAATAAAAACATTCTTAAATTTTCAGCTATATAACAATAATTGTTTTGTTCTATTTATGAACTTAAATTTTAACATATTTAGCTAGCTGTATAATTATGTTAGCTGTGGCTTAGTGTGGACAACTTTGGTCTTACAGTGTAAAGAAATTTATCCCGACAAGCTGATATGGCCCATGAGTGTGGTGGTAACCATAGGAACACTTGGATTCTCTGACATGCATGCTGCACTTTTTTTTTTGAAGAGCATCAGGCATATTATTTACAGTTGATGGAAAAAAAAATCACACCTCCAGCAACAGAAGAGACTTCCTAACGTAATCTTGTACCATGAAAGGGATGGAATGGGATTGAGGAAAGAAGGCCACTCTCCTCTTTTCAGACATAAACATGGCACTCTCTTTCTCAAAAAAAAAAAAAAAAAAGGAAGAAAAAGAAAAAGACAGTATGTAGTATTTGTTTGGTATTACTCCAGCTGGGGATATAACCAGGGTAGTACCCTACTTACAGCTGGGGATATAACCAGGGTAGTAACCTACTTACCACAGCAGCCATGATAAGATAAGTCCACAACTGGTATGCATACCAGTTGTGGACTATCTTATCAGTATTCTCAACACATAGGCTAGCAGGTCTAAGTCAAGAGATGATGGTGCAGACACACAAGAATAAAATATATAAAATAAAATAAATCAATTCTACGTTAAATTTTTAGCTATTAGCTATTGAAAAGTAAAAAAAAACCAAAAAAAACTCATTGTTTCAATAACTCATTGTTTCAATAACACATTTAAAAATACTGCTTATAGCTTAAACAATAGCTTAAAAATAAAGCATCAAAACAGTTCATATAACCCACTCTCTCTTATCTCTGTATCTTTCCTCACCTTAATCTGACCCAGGATCAATACCACCAGAGTGTATAAACTCAACAAAGAACACACCAGCATGTGGACCATTTCAACCCGCGACAGTTTCTGGAGCTGCTTCGGCACTAATCCCATGATAGCTTTGTGGAACAGAACTGCTCCGAGGTAGAGCGCCATAATCGGAGCCGGCCACCCGGTAGCGAATAACTTCAACACTAGGATAGAGAATACACATATTATCTTAGAGATAGTGTTCGTGTAGCAAATCATAGGAGTAACCTGTTATGTGATCCAGAGCCATGCCGATTTGTAGAATTCTTTACGCAGGATAGAAACACTTAACGCACCCCACGGAGTAGCTCAAAAGAAAGGCTTATCAAAACTAGGACAAAAGGTGTCGATCGATCGACAGAAGGGTCACAGTTAATTAATTTGCCCAGGCACGCATGCGTAAATTCAATTCTCCAGTGTTTTATGTTGTGCCTATAACCCACACCACCACCCACAGCGTAGCATGACATGAATGCAGCTATTCTTCTTCAATGAGCAGAGGCATCAAGCTTTAATAAAGCAAAGCGAGACATAAGGTCAGTGAACTGAAGTATATAACCAGGCTCACTAAATGAGACCATAAGCAAAAGCTACAGAGACTGAATGATATCATGAGATTCCTTTTCACATTCATTCAAACTGCATATGAAAAAGTTTGAGTGCTTTTTGTTTGAACAGCATGTATGAGTTGATGAGTGTGTTAGTTCGCTGTTTAAAATTACAGGTCCAGATCTAGTTGGGCGGAGCCCGACCTCTGCTGAAGGGAGAGGTCGGGTAACAAGCCTATACCCGGGTTTGTTCTTGCTGAGTCAGCTAATCATGACGTCATGAACCGATTGCATGGGATTTAGGATTTGTGGCCATTCTTTTCACCCACGCGCATTTAAAAAAAAAAAAAAAAAAAAAGCGCCAGTAAATCTCTCTTTTATTTCTGCGTAGGCGTATTCCTGTCCGCCCACCCATTCCCTTAGCATTTAACCACACTGCAATCTGATTGGACTGCAACGTACGTTGCAGCAGGGAACAAACCCGGCTATAGGCTTGTTACCTGACCTCTCCCTTCAGCAGAGGTCGGGCTCCGCCCAACTAGTCCAGATCCACTAGCGACAAGGACGGGTTCAATATAATCAGATCACGAATTTTTAAAAAAAATATTAATGCTTCTTGATAATAATATATTAAAAGGGCTGGCTGGCTGCCTTGACCCTCCCCTATATAATAAGTGTAATCTATGGGTGTGGTTACCAAGTACCATTTAGTTCCTGCATATGCTCCTATGCATGGTCTGTTCCTTGCCGTTTGTCTGTTCGTTGCCATGCACGCAACAATGCACTACAAATTTTACAAAATGCCATATATAAATCATTTTAAATTACACATGCACACAAACACACAAAATAAAAATTGTATAAAACAAACCAAAATAAAGGACAGAACCATTAATCAGTGACATGTAAATATTATGCACGAACAGGTGAGAGAGGGAGGGAGGTAGCAGCTATAAATGGGGACTAGTCTGGAAGACAGCCTGTACAAGTTCCAGCATTGGTCACACACCTCCCATCACAGAGACTGGTAGCCTGACGACCCTTTACCGGCTGCTTTCAGGCACGGAGAGATGGTGAACATGAAGCCATCCTGCACACACACACATACACCACACATGTAGTATTTATGAAAACCCTTTACCAAACACTCACCTTGATGTAAAGTGGCAGCATCTTCCAGAAAGAGTAGTTGGGGATGATCTCAATGCCACGGGCACCCTTTACCACATACATCAGAATGCCTCCAATTATAAAGTATGCAATAAATGCAGCCAGGGCCCTGGAGAGGGAGGGAGGGAGAGAGAGAAAGAGAGAAGGAGGGAAGGAAAAAAAAAAGATGTGAGGAGAAAATACAAGCGCAACATTAAGAAGTATGTTATTACTAGTGATGTGCTTGAGCACAAATGGCGAGCGAGCCTAAAGACTATACTATTTTTATATGAATGATTTTGACTTCTAACACTGAAGCTACTGAAAATAAGGTCCAGTTAAATTTCGCATACACGGTAAAGGGATTTCAGTGCCATAGTAACAACTCTCTGCAACTGCTTGAATTGAAGGGGAAAAAACAACAACAAAACAATACACTTTATTTAAAAGTTTTCTTTGTGATATTCTTTAGCTAAGTAGTGGTTGTAACACACAATGCTTTGACACAACTGGACATGCACCTACACAGACTTACCTTCTCAGTAGTCTAGTGGACAATGTATTTTCAAGTAAATACTGTTGCGCAAGGCTTATAACCATGACAAAGAGCGCATTGACTTACCACCGCCACTAACTCGAATAGAAATGGAAGTCCCTTAATTGCACCCGCAAAAAGAATTCAAAACGGTAAACAATTCAATTTCTAGGGTGATACGGGTACTGATCGATAAACCAGAGGATTCTGTTTAGTGCAATTTGGGACGGGGTCGACCACATAACTAACACAAAAACGCGAGGGTCAAAGTACAAAATGACATGTACGTCCAAACATATATACAAATAAATAAATAAATAAATAAACATCCCCGATTTTCGATTGTGTTACCCCTGTAAGTGTCTTGCTCGCTACGCTCGCTCACCAACTATCTATGGCTATCCAGATATCTACGCTATCCACAGGCATCTATGGCTATCTACGGATATAGGATTATTACAATAATGTACTCACACAAATATTAAGCTGAGTCCAATAGCTCCTGCTATGCTCCCACCTTGGTTTTCTTCATTACGAGTAATGTAGATAGTAAACACCTAAAACAACAACAACAACATCATAAAAATAAATAAATTAATTTAAAAAAATAAAAAAAGGCAGGACAGCATTTGAATAAAAATATGATTGCACTGGCAAGTTCACCGCCACACAGTGTTTGATGTACTAACTATTGATATTAAGAATGCAGTAGCATCCATAGTTATCATCCTCTACTGCTTGGTTTAGTTACACCAGTTTCCCCTCCTGCTCTCCTTGTTCCTAACTATCTCAGACTTTCTTATCTCCTTCAGCTCCTTTCTTCTTGAGTCTTAGATTCTGTTCTCTTCCTTTGTCTATCTCTCCTTTTTTCTTTCAGTCCTTCTATGTGATTTAGGACTCAGGTTTAGAGAAATGTTTGCCTTCCCTTTTGAAACTTTACATTAGCTACAACAGTAGTCGGCTCCTTAATTGCCATCTGATGAATGTGATAATGTTTTACCCTTTCAATTAATGGCAATGCTTTATCGCCACAGCTCAAGAATTTTTCATGAATACACACCGTCGTCATCATAACTAACAGACAAGCGTATTATATAGATAAAATGCTCATGCTAAAATATTGGAGGCTTCAAAGCAGAAATTTCACAAATATTAAAAATAATAATAATAGTAACTAGCAGAAGTCAGAATTAGCAAAAGCAGTAAGTTCCATCTTGAAGTCTTCATAAAGCACTTATTTACCCTCGTGTATACATCATAATGATGAGTTTGTAATTATCAAGCAAGCGAAGCAAGTGAGATACTATTAGTGGTGGATAATGTAAAATCAGGTATATGTTATATAGATGGTACGTACGTCCCTTAAACGCACACGGCTTCATTTTTCTCTCCTAAAAACACGGCTTTTTAGGCTTGACTCCAGTTTATTCTGATACTATAGCATAAGCAAGTCTTACTTGCTTTACCCTTAGGCTCCAAATTGTAAGATAATTCCTGCAAAACGCTTGTTTGTTTTAAGTCACAAAAAGTTTCTGTGACCAGTTAGAATGGCATTGAACCCTTTACCAGACGTAATTGCAAAACTTCACCGTTTTTGGTGGCTGCTAAGTGCTGCTTGTTGGTTGTCAAGAGCAACTGGTAGTCAGAATGGCTCAAATTTGGATGCTACAGAAGTTACCACTACTCAGGAAATTCAAGTGAGAAAATAATTCTGTATTTGTTTGCTAAATTAATTACTGGTAAACTGCCATATACTAGAAGACAAAATAAAGTTCCAAATTCTGCTCTGTAGAATGGCCGTCGCACCGATTAAAAAAAAAAACGGAGAAAAAAACGGTATGCTATTTCGTAAAAAACAACAACAGCCGTTCCGTTCGACCGCATTTCCGTTTTAATCTTTCTCATTCATTGCATGTCTCGCTCAAAGAAATATAAAAAAATCGTTTATCGATGTTATGGCCTTCTCGGGCTTAGATTTGTTATTACCGGAGGTCCATCAGTAGCTAACAGAAGACCTATGAAGTGTGGACTTTGTTTTAGCTCTGTGCCGGTTGGAACTTCGGTCTGCAGCTTTATTGAAGCAAGTTAAAATTTTGTACGATCCTTTTTGCACTATCCCCGTAGCGTTTAATGGTTGATACAAGGCCTTAGCTTGCTGATATACATAGCTATGGAAGAGTTTCTAGCTAGAAAATATCTGTGAATTGACGGAAAAAGCTTAACCGTTTTTTACCGTTTCAGTAAACGGTGTCGGCCGTTTTGTTAAAATGGTACAGAATGCCATGATAAAAACTATGGTAAAAATCTACCGTTTTACGTACGGCCATACTACGGAACGGAAATCGGAACTTTATTTTTTGTCTCCTATTGTATATATATATATAATCCACTATAGTCATCATGGAAGATACAAATACAAGCATATTTAGGTATAATAACTTTATTGTAGAGTTACGTAACCTAACAGGCAGGGACGGTCAATATTGGTGCTCAAGCACACCACTAGTAATACTATTAGGGGTGGACAATTGAATATTGGGTATGTTATATATACATGCATGGATGGTACGTATGCTCCTTAAACGTGCGTGGGTTCCTTTATTCCCTCTTAAAAACACGGCATTTTAGGCTTGACCCCAATTCCTTCTGATACTACAGCATTAACCAAGTCTTACTTTAAACTTAGGCTCAAAACTATGAGAGGATAGCTGCAAAACACTTGTTTTTCAAGCCACAAAAAGTTGCTGCGAGTGGTTACTATGGCATTGAAAACCCTTTACCAGACATTAATTTAAAAACTTCACCGTTTTCTAGTAGCCGAGTGCAAGTGCTCATTGGTTCAGTTGTCTTATTAAATTATAATGGTAATTCAGACAGCTAGAATGGCTTTAAAAATAGATGCTACAGAATCTACCACTACTTTGGAAATGAGGTAAGAAAGGAATTCTGTTTGTTCGCTAAAATTAAAGTTGGACTACTATAATACCAGTTCTATGTAACATATCTAGGCAGCCAGGCTCACCCGCCATTTTGTGCTCAAGCACACCACTAGTAATAGTAACTAGTGATGTACTTCAGCTCTAATGGCGAGCGAGCTGGTCTGACTAAAATCAGAATGCTAGCAGTAGATCATATTTATTTGTCAGTTTACTGTTTCTGTTTAGTTTATATGTGCTACAAATACAGTTTCACAGACACGCACGCACGCACACATACACAACATTGTTCACTTGATATATCAGCACAACACCTACATTGCATTCCCTTCGTGATTTGACTTTTGGACACAAAGGATTTACGAGGCGTAAGCCACCAAATATCCGAGGATGATACGGGTAAGGATTCATAAACCAAAAGATTCTGTTTAAGCTAGCACGTACCCCTGATGTTGTCATTAGTCATAATATTATATTGTCACACATTTACATTATATTTTTATCAGTTTTCTGTTATGAAGGTGCATTATCAAAAATGAATAAATCTAGGCATGACGTTTAAATAAAAAATCTGATATAGCAACTTTATAATAAAGAAAATGTATATAAATTATGTGTTCCAGAAGAATGACTAATCAGCATTGGCATAGTGTAGGCTTGGTGTGGGAGGTAATATCCAGTTCTTTAGTCCAAGCTTACCAGTGGCATCATCTACTGACAGCTTCAACAATGACTATAATACTTACTAGATGACCTTGAGCATCACCAAGAGAGGGGCAGCAGGACCTGCTACATTATGTTTGCTGGAAAATACTTCTGCCATTAATAGTTTTAGCAATATCAGCCAGTAATTTAAACTATTCTTGTTAGCTGTGTGAGTTATCACAGTTGAATAAAGTTAATTAGCATGCAGCAATTTCTAATAAGGGAAAGTACCTACAAGCGGGCAAGAAATTAATAGGGAAAGTACCGTGTGGACCGCATCATAATGACGAATTCAACACGGGTGAGGATTGAATGACGATCTGGTGACGACATGGTAGAAAATAATGACGACAAAATAAAATGGCGATAATGTATTAGAGTCTATGGGAGAAGTCTGGTTTGAAGTTTCTGAGGAACCTTGTGGTGCTGTGTTTGTATTTTAAGTGACAAGAAATTTGTAACTACAGTTTTGTGAGATAAAATTGATCATATCATAGTGTTTCAAAAAGTTTGCTCTTTAAGCTGGAAGCACTGTACATAGCTATGACAAACAGCGCAACTTACACCGCCACTAATAGTATAGAAAATGAACTCAACTGACTTTGTAAGACCTAATGTGACCATCTCTCCTCTCCTGTCTCCATAGCTAATGTGGCCATCTCTCCTCTCCTGTCTCCATAGCTAATGTGACCATCTCTCCTCTCCTGTCTCCATAGCTAATGTGACCATCTCTCCTCTCCTGTCTCCATAGCTAATGTGACCATCTCTCCTCTCCTGTCTCCATAGCTAATGTGACCATCTCTCCTCTCCTGTCTCCATAGCTAATGTGACCATCTCTCCTCTCCTGTCTCCATAGCTAATGTGACCATCTCTCCTCTCCTGTCTCCATAGCTAATGTGGCCATCGTCCATCTCTCCTCTTGTCTCTATAGCTAATGTGACCATATCTCCTATCCTGTCTCCATAGCTGTGGACCATCTCTCCTCTCCGTCTCCATAGTAATGTGACCATCTCTCCTCCTGTTCTATGGCCCACTTCTCTACTGTCTCCATAGCTAAATGTTGGCCATATCTCCTCTCCTGTCTCCATTAGCTAATGTGGCCATCTCTCCGTCTCCATAGCTCTAATGTGGCCATCTCTCCTCTCCTAAGTCATCTCTCCTTCCTGTCTCCATAGCTAATGTGGCCATCTCTCCTCTCCTGTCCCATAGCTAAATGTGACCATCTCTCCTCTCTGCCTCCATAGTAATGTGACCATCTCTCCTCTCCTGTCTCTATAGCTAATGTGACCATCTCTCCTCTCCTTGTCTCCATAGCTAATGTGGCCATCTCTCCTCTCCTGTCTCCATAGCTAATGTGACCATCTATGCCTCTCCTGTCTCCATAGCTAATGTGACCATCTCTCCTCTCCTGTCTCCATAGCTAATGTGGCCATCTCTCCTCTCCTGTCTCCATAGCTAATGTGGCCATCTCTCATCTCCTGTCTCCAAGCTAATGTGGCCATCTATCCTCTCCTGTCTCCATAGCTAATGTGGCCATCTCTCCTCTCCTGTCTCCATAGCTAATGTGGCCATCTCTCCTCTCCTGTCTCCATAGCTAATGTGACCATCTCTCCTCTCCTGCCTCCATAGCTAATGTGACCATCTCTCCTCTCCTGTCTCTATAGCTAATGTGACCATCTCTCCTCTCCTGTCTCCATAGCTAATGTGGCCATCTCTCCTCTCCTGTCTCCATAGCTAATGTGACCATCTATCCTCTCCTGTCTCCATAGCTAATGTGACCATCTCTCCTCTCCTGTCTCCATAGCTAATGTGACCATCTCTCCTCTCCTGTCTCCATAGCTAATGTGGCCATCTCTCCTCTCCTGTCTCCATAGCTAATGTGGCCATCTCTCCTCTCCTGTCTCCATAGCTAATGTGGCCATCTCTCCTCTCCTGTCTCCATAGCTAATGTGACCATCTCTCCTCTCCTGTCTCCATAGCTAATGTGGCCATCTCTCCTCTCCTGTCTCCATAGCTGATGTGGCCATCTCTCCTCTCCTGTCTCTATAGCTAATGTGACCATCTCTCCTCTCCTGTCTCCATAGCTAATGTGGCCATCTCTCCTCTCCTGTCTCCATAGCTAATGTGACCATCTCTCCTCTCCTGTCTCCATAGCTAATGTGACCATCTCTCCTCTCCTGTCTCTATAGCTAATGTGACCATCTCTCCTCTCCTGTCTCCATAGCTAATGTGGCCATCTCTCCTCTCCTGTCTCCATAGCTAATGTGACCATCTCTCCTCTCCTGTCTCCATAGCTAATGTGACCATCTCTCCTCTCCTGTCTCCATAGCTAATGTGACCATCTCTCCTCTCCTGTCTCCATAGCTAATGTGGCCATCTCTCCTCTCCTGTCTCCATAGCTAATGTGGCCATCTCTCCTCTCCTGTCTCCATAGCTAATGTGGCCATCTCTCCTCTCCTGTCTCCATAGCTAATGTGACCATCTCTCCTCTCCTGTCTCCATAGCTAATGTGACCATCTCTCCTCTCCTGTCTCTATAGCTAATGTGACCATCTCTCCTCTCCTGTCTCCATAGCTCTTGGTCTCTTCTTGTTTTTTGTTATTGCTTTTCTGGCATTTTTGAAGTCCTTTCTTCCAAATTTCTTGCACTAATGTTAACATTATAATTCTTTCACCACCGTATGGCGGTTTGAAGTATCACCTCAGGAATATTATTGTTCATTCTCGTCTGTGTTGACTCACTCAAACACTGTAGCCTCAGGAAGTGAGCTATTTAGCAAGTCAGTGATTTTCGAACTCCATGTGGTAGTATCTCTAAGGCTACAGTGCAAACATTGAGGTAGCTTTCAAAGTCTTGGCTTACTACAATATGGCAACCGGGCGGTCAATTGTAGAGGTAGTAGACATGGATTAACAGCAACCTCGGCATTAGATGGTGAATCTAGTAGACCAGAAGGAGCAGAAGATGTGTATGCCTACAGAAGCCATTTAACAAAGAGAGAGAGAGAATTGCTCTGTGCAGGAACCCAGGTGTTTGACTTCAGATTTAGAAGACAAAGGAGTAGTGAAGATTTGCATGAGATGAAGTAGTTATACTACTCAGAATTAACTACACACAGTTTAGTATCAGATATGAAATTTTTTTTTATGAATTTGCACTCTCTTTTCTTTTGTAGACATTATTTTAGACAAAGCTAAAAAAAAAATTTAATTGCTGCAGACAGTCCAGCAGTGAAATGGTTAATGTAGCTTCCGAGGGTGGACACGCACTGACCTCTTTGAACTCTGCCATATATGTATGAGTAGTAGCACGGGTAACCATGCTATTAATAGTACAAGTAACATGATTGAAATAGCACTCAGCTTCACCTCACGCTATTTCAATTGCTTTATGAGTGCTATTGATCCTAATAGCCCAGGTTACCCGTGCTATCACTCGCTAATAGTAGGCCAGCCTTTTTTTTTTTTTTTTTTTTTTTTTTTTTTTTTTTTAACCATTTACACTTGTAGCTACACTGTATCACTCACTCACTATCTCTGTATTTCAGGATTAGCTTCTTCTGGGACTTCGTTTTCAACCTACAGGTCCTCCTAATCTGTTGAAAAACATTTACGGGTAGAGCCTGTGGTAAAGAATGACATTGTCTCCAACTAGAAGCTACTTGAACTGTACATTTCCATGGTTGACGCTGCATGCGTGCACACTTACCTGTACTATTTCACCTAGTTACGTGCTATTTCACTTTCGCTGTGCAATTTCAATTGAACAGTGATTTTTCCCATACATTTTTAATGGGCAATTTACGTGCTGTACCATTAATATATACAGTGGAACCTCTCTACAAAGGGACTCTGAAGAACAACTTGACTCTTAACAACAGCCAGCGTAAATGGAACACAGTGATCTACTACAATAAAAAATAAACTCTGAAAGCAGCCAAACTCTCTACAAGGGTCAAAAGACTTGACCCCAAGCATGGCCTTTGTAGAGAGGTTCCACTGTATATATATATATATATATAATACTTATAGCACGAGTCTGAGTACAATATGGGAAAATATTTTATGAGCATGCAAAATATTTTCACGAGCCGAAGGCGAGTGAAAATATGGCGTGAGAGTAAAATATCATTCCCATATTGTACGACGAGTGTGATAAGTGATTTATTGCTTCTTTGAAATTTTTCTCAACCGGTTACAATACAATTTTCATTGATTTTACTCGCTACGCGCGCGCTACAAGGAGCGTACAATATAAACCTTACAATATGGGAGAATACAGAACGCTCGCGTGATGCGGAAATATTCAAGTAAAAATATCAAAGCTGCAATAAATATATATATATATATATATATATACACACACACATACCTAAATATCAATTGATACTCATTAGTGAGGGTCTCCCTTCACTCGCCCGATAATAAAGGTGTTAAATTAGGATGAAGTATCAGTAACTCACGTAGACATGGAATTCTTTATTATTTCCTGTAATCCTCTCCTCAGTATATGCCACTGTATTTAACTGGTGTGGGTCTATCTTAGGATCAACCACATAAACATACAATAGAGCAGACCTACCACACATAAGCAACACGTTATAACATGCATGCTACATAGCAACCAGACACAAGCAACACATGTTACATAGCAACCAGACACAAGCAACACATAGCAATCAGACGCAAGCAACACATAGCAACCAGATACAAGCACTACATAGCAACCAGACGCAATACATGTTCTACACATGCTACTAAGCAGATGTATCATTATGGTTAACGTCTAAATAATAAACTATATATTATATTTTTAATTATTACCACTGCAATTCAATTAAAAAATAAAATTAAAAAAACTCAAAAAAAATATTTAAATCCTAATACATAAGACATGGATGAATCTATTATCTTTTGCTTTTGATATTTCTGAAAGCAACACACAAAGCAACAGATGAACTGATACATTAATTCCCTCAAGCAAAGAGTTCTGAGATTACCAGCTCCGATAAATGGACACAAACAATGTGACCATCTTGTGACAGTCATGTGACCAAATTTTAACAGTAATACGGAACATCATAACCCTTTCACAAAACTACACCTCCACTCTGGCCGCTCCCACCTACTGAGTACACAAAACATGAGTATCATTACCTTGATCCCTCGCCATTTTTGCCAGGAACGTCTCCTCCAGCAAACTCAATAGTGAATGTGTTGTTATTGAATACCTGCCACGTAAACTGCTTCACATCTCCCAGCTTCACACTCACATTCTGTGTCCCATCTATCTGCTTCTGACACACCTACATAGGCACATACATTTATAAATACATACACACACACACATGCACACACAAACATACATACATGCATGCATACACACATGCATGCATACACACATATAGTAGAAGACAAAATAAAGTTCCGAATTCCGTTCCAGAACGGCCGTCGCACGATTAAAAAAAAACGGAGGGGGGAGGGGGGGAACGGCCGTTCCGTTCAACCGCGTCACCATTTTTAATCTTTCTCATTCACCGTATGTCTCGCTCAAAGAAATATAAAAAATCGTTTTTCCAATAAAACGTTCCGATTTTTTGTTTACAGGCTCCTGAGGCGGAGCTTTTCGGGTTAAAAATATTGAAGCTGTCCTATTCGAAGTTGTCTCATGGAGAATTGTTAGTTCGACTACCGCACAGTATCGATGTTTTCTCGATGTTAGGGCCTTCTCCGGCTTAGATTTTTTACTACCGGAGGTCCATCAGTAGCTAACAGAAGACCTACGAAGTGTGGACTTCATTTTAGCTCTGTGCCCATCGGAACTTCGGTCTGCATCTTTATTGAAGCAAGTTCAATTTTTGTACAATCTTTTTTGCACTATCCCCGTAGCGTTTAATGGTCGATACAAGGCCTTAGCTTGCTGATATAGCTATGGAAGAGTGTCTAGCTAGAAAATATCTGTGAATCGATGGAAAAGCTAACTGTTTTTTTTTTTACCGTTTTAGTAAACGGTGTCGACCGTTTAGTCAAAACGGTACGGAAATCAATGGTAAAAACTATGGTTTAAAACTACCGTTTTAAGGCCGTACTACAGAACGGAATTCGGAACTTTATTTTGTCTCCTACTGTACATGCATACACACATACATACTTTAGTGCCTCAGTATTGGGTAGTGAGTGGAGTGGTCTGGATATTGCTCATAATTTTCACTGCTAAAAGTACTAGTAGGACTTATGAGATAATTGCTGTCTGATAAATCCATTTGTAAATAGCTGCATGTGTGCACATCTCAAAGTACATAGCCCCATATAGCCTCTATTCCATATAGCCCCATATAGCCTCTATTCCATATAGCCCCATATAGCCTGTATTCCATATAGCCCCATGTAGCCTCTATTCCATATAGCCCCATATAGCCTCTATTCCATATAGCCCCATGTAGCCTCTATTCCATATAGCCCCATATAGCCTCTATTCCATATAGCCCCATGTAGCCTCTATTCCATATAGCCCCATATAGCCTCTATTCCATATAGCCTCTATTTCTACTACCCCAGAGAAACTTACCACAGCACCCGTTCCTCCTCCGACTCCATTGTCATTATCACACTTCCTGCCGGAACAGAAGTCGAGGAGATACTGATACTTGTTGGGTTTAGTGGGATCTTTAATAGGACCTCTACACACGCACACACACACACACAATGACTCCGTAATACTGGGGCATCGCATACGCTATATTTGAAATAATTGAATTTCTTATACTCTGACCTTCTAACTTCTAACATTTTTCTCATTGTATGAAAGGTTAAGGATACAGTGGGTGGAGCTAAAGAGCACAGCTAATCAAATAACTATAATTCAAGTCCTTTATGGTGCAATTTCAAATTTTATACCATTTTAGACCAAGCTCTCACCAGCCTGCTACACATAAGGCATTCTGTGTGTAACATTCTCACTGCCATGTTTGCAATCACGTGAGCAAAAAAATACTTGCTGCCTGTGACAGTTTTGCTATACGCTGCATAGTTTACCAGGTGATGGGAGTGTCACATTGACACCACTGGTAGTGTCCCTTAATCCTCAACTTCTCCTTTGAACACTGCAGACACCCTATACACCTACACACACCTATTGCACGAGCTAAGCTACTTGATTAGGCTTCCATGGGATGCTTCATTCTTTTCCTCTGTGAAGTGATTTCACAGTAGCTAGCTAGTTCACAGTAGCGCTGAGAGCTCACACCTTTGGTTGTCTTCAGCTACTCAATGAATCCAACCCATTCTAATTCCACCTGTCCTTTCACAGGAAGGCGTTATAATAAACTTAACAGAGTGAGGTCATCAGATACAGCGCACTTGTGAAAAGACATCAAAAACATGATTTGTCTGAAAATATGCAGGAAAGACCAGCTGTGAAACACCACACACTGTCTGCATGGTGGTCTATAGAGCTGTGAAACACCACACACTGTCTGCAGGGTGGTCTATAGAGCTGTGAAACACCACACACTGTCTGCAGGGTGGTCTATAGAGCTGTGAAACACCACACACTGTCTGCAGGGTGGTCTATAGAGCTGTGAAACACCACACACTGTCTGCAGGATGGTCTATAGAGCTGTGAAACACCACACACTGTCTGCAGGGTGGTCTATAGAGCTGTGAAACACCACACACTGTCTGCAGGGTGGTCTATAGAGCTGTGAAACACCACACACTGTCTGCAGGATGGTCTATAGAGCTGTGAAACACCACACACTGTCTGCAGGGTGGTCTATAGAGCTGTGAAACAAAACACTGGTCTGCAGTGTGGTCTGTAGAGCTGTGAAACACCACAAACGTCTGCGGGCGGTCTAATAGGTGGATGAAACACCACACACTGTCTGCAGGGTGGTCTATAGAGCTGTGAAACACCACACACTGTCTGCAGGGTGGTCTATAGAGCTGTGAAACACAACACACTGTCTGCAGGGTGGTCTATAGAGCTGTGAAACACCACACACTGTCTGCAGGGCGGTCTATAGAGCTGTGAAACACCACACACTGTCTGCAGGGTGGTCTATAGAGCTGTGAAACACCACACACTGTCTGCAGGGTGGTCTATAGAGCTGTGAAACACCACACACTGTCTGCAGGATGGTCTATAGAGCTGTGAAACACCACACACTGTCTGCAGGGTGGTCTATAGAGCTGTGAAACACCACACACTGTCTGCAGGGTGGTCTATAGAGCTGTGAAACACCACACACTGTCTGCAGGATGGTCTATAGAGCTGTGAAACACCACACACTGTCTGCAGGGTGGTCTATAGAGCTGTGAAACACCACACACTGTCTGCAGGGTGGTCTATAGAGCTGTGAAACACCACACACTGTCTGCAGGGTGGTCTATAGAGCTGTGAAACACAACACACTGTCTGCAGGGCGGTCTATAGAGCTGTGAAACACCACACACTGTCTGCAGGGTGGTCTATAGAGCTGTGAAACACCACACACTGTCTGCAGGGCGGTCTATAGAGCTGTGAAACACCACACACTGTCTGCAGGGTGGTCTATAGAGCTGTGAAACACAACACACTGCCTGCAGGGTGGTCTATAGAGCTGTGAAACACCACACACTGTCTGCAGGGTGGTCTATAGAGCTGTGAAACACCACACACTGCCTGCAGGGTGGTCTATAGAGCTGTGAAACACCACACACTGTCTGCAGGGCGGTCTATAGAGCTGTGAAACACCACACACTGTCTGCAGGGTGGTCTATAGAGCTGTGAAACACCACACACTGTCTGCATGGTGGTCTATAGAGCTGTGAAACACCACACACTGTCTGCAGGGTGGTCTATAGAGCTGTGAAACACCACACACTGTCTGCAGGGTGGTCTATAGAGCTGTGAAACACCACACACTGTCTGCAGGGTGGTCTATAGAGCTGTGAAACACCACACACTGTCTGCAGGGTGGTCTATAGAGCTGTGAAACACCACACACTGTCTGCAGGGCGGTCTATAGAGCTGTGAAACACCACACACTGTCTGCAGGGTGGTCTATAGAGCTGTGAAACACCACACACTGTCTGCAGGGTGGTCTATAGAGTTTATAGCTCTTGTTGAGTTTCACAACTGAAGTTTAGATAAAGATTGAGTGAGGTCTGTGCAGAAGGCTGATGCCAACATGTATTAACACACTATTAGATTATTCGTCCATCAGAAGCATTCAGATTAATAGCATGCTGCTATGATACCTGAAATGCGCCTTGGGGCGGTTCAAAATGTAAACAGTGGTCAATTATACAGGATTAAAACTTCTAGTGTTTCTAAAGACAGCCCAGCTGAGCATGGAATTCAACAACCCTTTACCCAATGGACTACATGCTCAACTAATTGGGAGTGAGATACTGCACAGCTATACACACCTAATATTGTTCTTACTTGAAAATTCAATAGTCAGGCCACAAAGAAAAGAAAATACAAGCCTGATGTTGTTATATCCAGTTAACAAGTGTGTGTGTGTGTGTGCGCTAAGGTACTGTGTGAGCTGAAGCACACCACTAGTACACTATACTCCATAAATGTCCATATATAAACACAGTGTCAAGGCTCAAACGTACACAACCCTCCCTGACAGCGTCTAGCTCACTGGCTGTGCTTGCTTGCTTGGCAACTTTAATTAGATTCCCTATCATCTCAACACATCTTTGGATTTTAGTCCTATGACATGGATTCATTCTGTGTTCGTTGCTGGCTAGTTCGAGCCAGTAGCTGGGATAAGCCACAGGTGAAGTTACAGTCAACACATTCCCCACGTGATGGTTCTAACATCAAACACTCTCACCCACTATGGCCACAGCGGATACCTGGTCTGGTCTGGTCTGGTCTGGTCTGGTCACACAATGCCAGAGCAAATGCATAGACGTTGCTAACCCAAGTGGTTGAATAAGAGTGCCCAGAATTTCAAACGTTGTTTCCCACTGTGTATTAATTGCCGAGCAATGAAAGCAGTGCTTTGATAACTCACAACTTAATACACAACGGGGGGAAATGTAGGTTTTGCTTAAGTTAGAGTCAATGGTATGTATATGACTGCAATAGTACGTAGATATTACACACGCACACATGTGGTATACTAGTCCTGCATGTGACAGAGTGTAACATGTGACTACATATGGTGAAGATTATTAGTCTGCCATGCACACACGCACAGCTGGCTGGTTTGTGAAACTTAGAAACCAAAGTTAGTAAGCCTTCACTTCAGTAAGTGCAACTACATATTAGCGCTACAGGTCAAAATGGACCCACGGTGAGCATTGTCTACATAGATT